>JAEEGK010004226.1_pt1 | contig 35393 bp, 16 predicted proteins | sample 8958771 | NCBI WGS metagenome assembly JAEEGK01 (sample SAMN16246547, study PRJNA631951) | gut metagenome | biome: gut microbiome; feature: rumen; material: SC-attached | host: Bos | place: Iran: Karaj | collected 2018-10 | reverse complement strand
AACAAAAAATTAAAAAAAAACAAAAATCAAAAAAAAAAAAAAAAAGAATGGAAAATGATAAATCAGAAAATCAACCAATAATATCATCAAATAATGACAATTCAAAACTAAATATAGAAAACAATTTAAATGTAGATTCAATATCATTAAATGATAAAAAACAACATCATCATAGAAAGAAAAAAAAAAAGGGTAAAAAAAAGAAAAAAGAAGAAGAAAAAGAAGAAAAAAAACCAGTAAAAAAGAGTGTCTTTTCAAGTGAACAATTTATAATAAATGGAACATATTCTTTAATAAAAATGTTAGGTTTTGGTGCATTTGGTGAAATTCATTTAGTTTTTGATTCAAATTCAAAACAATTAAGAGCAATAAAATTTGAAATGTCAAATCATAAAAATCCACAATTAAAACATGAATATTCAATTTTAGAACAATTAAATAATTTATCAGATATAAAAAAAAAAGAAGGAGCAAATGATAATATTTCTTATAATTTAAAACCAAATGGAAGTGGTGTTATAGGAATACCAAAAGTATATTTATTTGATCATATGGAAAATAAATATAATTATATGATTATGGATTTTTTAGGTCCTTCAATTGGTGATTTATATCAATTACAAGAAAAAAAATTTTCATTAGAAACAATTTTAATGATTGGTATTCAAATGTTATCTCGTTTAGAATATATTCATGAAAGAGGTTTTATTCATCGTGATATAAAACCAGAAAATTTTGTAATAGGATTAAATGAAGATTCAAATGTTATTCATTTAATTGATTTTGGTTTAAGTAGAAGATACAAAGATAAAGTTTCAGGTCAACATATTTCATATAAAGAAAATAGACATTTAGTTGGAACTGTTAGATATGCTTCAATTAATGCACATTTAGGAATTGAACAAAGTAGAAGAGATGATATTGAAAGTGTTGGTTATGTTTTAGTTTATTTTTTTTATGGAAGATTACCTTGGCAAGCTACTAAAGATAAAGGAAAAGCTGAAACTAATAAAATTATGGAAAAAAAATTAATAACTCCTCCTGAAATTTTATGTAAAAAAATGCCTTTTGAATTCCAATATTATTTTCATTATTGTAGAAATTTAAAATTTGAAGATAGACCTGATTATTCTATGTTAAAATCTGTTTTTGCAAAATTACTTTTTAGTAAAATTAAATTTGGAAGTATTTTTGTTTATGATTGGTTTGATGATAAAAAGAAAAAAAATAAAAATTTAGAAGAAAATGAAAATCAAGATAATAATATAATAGTAAATAATTATAATAATAATAATGAAAAACCTTCAATTTTTAAAACTCCAAATTATAATGATAATGAAACTGCAAATCCAGATAATGATAATAATTCTAATAATAATTTATTAGATAAATATAACAAAAATAATGAAATGAATAAAGGAGGAAAAGCAAATGATTTATTTGATAAATTTATAAAAAATTCTGAAAAACAAGAAGTTCCAATTGGAATTGTTGTTCAAGATAAAAAAAATGATGAAGAATCTAAAAGTTCTGTTTCTGATTCTTATTCTGATTCTGAAAAATCTAAAGAAGAAGAAAAAAGTGAAGGGAGTAATAATAACAATAATAATAATAATCATAAAAATTCATCTGATAGTAATTATGGAATTTTAAATAAATCTGATTCTGATAGTAAAAAAGGAGATAAAGAAAATAATCAATAAAAATTCAATTTTGTTGATATTTTGTTTTTTTTTGATAATGATATTTTTTTACTAATTTTAGATTTCTGTAAATGAAAAAAATTTTTATTTATTTTTTTCATTTTTAAATTTATTTTTGATTTATATATTTTTTTAAATTTTAATTTATATTATGAAAAATTAAATATATTAAAAGTTTCTAATGAAATTATTTATAATATACTTTTTTTTATTTAATAAAAATAAAATAAATTAATTCAATTATGTCATAGTATATAACTGATTAATTATTTACTTCAGAAAATAACATATATAAAATATAGTTCAGAGAAGTAAATCAAAATAAAAAAAGTATTTTTTATTATTAAATCAAAGGAAATAAAAAAATATATTAATAAAATAATTGAATTAATAATTTAAATAATTCCTAGAAAATGGGTTGTTCAAATATATGTAGAAAAAATGCAATAAAAATAAATCAAATAGATATTGAAAATATAGAAAGCCCAAAAAATATTTTATCAAATTGTGATGATATGAAAAGTAAATCAGTATTTAATAATAAATCAACATATTTTTTAACTAAAACTCATTCAATGCTTCCTTTAACAAATACAAATAGAATTTTAAATAATAATTTAATTTTAATAAAAGCAGATAATTCATCATTAGAAGATGAACCTCAATTAAATTATATATTATCAAATAATATATTAGGTAAATATTTATCTGATCATGAAAGAAGAGAATTAATAAAAAAAATGCAATTATATGAAGCAAATGAAGGAACAATAATTTATAATGAAAGTTCAATTGGTAAATTATATTATATTATTAAAGAAGGTATGGTTGAAAAAAAAGAAAAAAAAAAAAATAAAATTTTACAACAATGGGATGTTTTTGGAGAATTATCTTTAATTATTAATACTAAAAGAGGTAAAGTTGCTAAAGCTTTAACAAATGTTTCTTTATGGGCTTTAGAAAATGATATTTTAAGAAATATGATTATTGAAAAAAATACTAAAGATTATATTGATAGAGAAAATATTATTAATTCTTCTAAATTATTAGAACAAGTTTCTCCTTTAGATAAAAAAAAATTAGCTTTAAATTTAATATTTGTTCATTTAAAAAAAAATACTTATTTAATAAAAGAAAATATTACTATTGATAATTTATTTTTTGTTAAAGAAGGAGTTGCTTGTTATTATAGAACTAATAATTCAATGAGAGAATTTATTCAAGGTGAATTAATTGGTTTAATTTCTTTTTTAAATAATTCAAAAGGATTTGTTGATGTAAAAGCAAAAACTGATTTATTAGTTTATATTTTACCTATTAAAGTTATAAAGGAAATATTTTCAAATTCAGAAAAAATGTTTATTAGTTTTTTATTAGAAGCTAGTTTTTTAAAATATTTTAAATATGTTAATAGAATGTTTATTCAGTTAATTTCATCTTGTTTTCATTTAGATTTTTATCGTGAAGGTGATATTATTTTTGAAAAAGGATTTAATATTAGTCAATCTTTAAATATATTAATTCATGGAAAAATTGATCATTATAATTATCAATCTGGAGATATTATTTTTTCAAATTTTTTTTTTGGAAAAAGTATGGAAAATATATTAGATAATGAAATTCTTGCAAAAACTGAAGTATTACTTTTTACAACAACATCAGAAAAATTACAAAAATGTTGTAATTATGATATTAATAAATTAATTGAAATTTTTAGATTATATAATACAATTTATGGAATTGATATATTAAATCCTTTAAGATATTCTAAAATTGAAAAAATTATAAGTCATTTAAAAATATTAAAATATTGTAAAGATGAAATAGTTGTTAAAGAAGGTGAAACAGGTGATAAATTATTTATAATAAAACAAGGAATATTTAAATGTTATCATAAAAAAAAATTAATAAAAACTTTTAAACCATATGATTTTTTTGGTGAAAAAAATGTAATTTTAAATGGAATAAAAGAAATAACAGTAATATCAAAAAAAGATAATTCAATGTTATATTATATAAATAAAAAAAATTTACAAAAAATAATAGAAGAAGAAAATATATTATCATTTTTAAGTGAAAGAGTAATATTTCAAGAAAGTAATGTAGAATTAAAAGATTTAAATTATGTTAAAACATTAGGAGAAGGTTCTTTTGGTGTAGTTTATTTAGTAAAAGAAAAAGCAGCAGTGACATATTATGCTTTAAAAAGAATAAAAATGAATAAAGTAGAAAAAGAAAATTTTTCATCTTATATTGAAATGGAAAAAAAAATTTTATTACAAATTGAACATCCATTTATTGTTAAATTAATAAAAACATTAAAAGATAAAAATGCAATATATTTTTTAGAAGAATATATAAATGGAATTGCTTTATCAAGAATACTTCAAAGAAAAGGAAGATTTGAAAAAAAAATAACTCAATTTTATATAGGTTCACTTTTAATATGTGTAGAATATTTAAATCAAAAACATATAATTCATAGAGATATAAAACCAGATAATATTTTAATATTAAATAATGGATATATAAAATTAATAGATTTTGGTACTTCTAAAATAATTGAAAAAAATATGACAACAACAGTAATTGGTTCTCCTTTATATATGGCACCTGAAATTTTATTAGCTGAAACTTATTCTTATAATTGTGATATTTGGTCTATTGCAGTTTGCTTTTATGAATTAATATGTGGAAAATATCCTTTTATTAATTATGATAATGAAGATAGTGAAGATGATGATCCTTTAATTTTATATAAAGCAATTTTAAATGCTCAATTAACTATTCCAAATTATATAAAAGATGAACAATTTATTAATTTAATTAGTAAATTATTAACAAGAAATCCTACTGAGAGATTATGTAATATTAATTTAATTAAATCTGATATTTATTTTGAAAATTTTGATTGGGATTCATTATATGATTTAACATATAAAGCACCATTTCTTCCTAAATTATCATCAATTAATGAAAAAGAAAATAATAATGAAATTGAATTTATACAATATATATCTCAATTTAATGATGATAAAAATTATAAATTTTCTAATATTGAAGAACATAAACAATTTTTAAAATGGTTTGAAAATTTTTAATAAAAAATATATAAATGAATGATTGATATATATTTTGTAAAATAATGATAAATAATTTAATAATGGAAAATATTTGTTTATAAATTTATATTTGTTGATTTAGTTATAATTATTGATAAATAATTATTTTATTTTTAGTTTTTTAATTTAATTTATAAAGAAATTATTTTTTTGGTTAATATTTTATCCATATTTATCAATATGTTCTTTATTTTTTATAATTCTTTCTTTTACTTTTTTATCAGCACTTTCAATATGATCATGTAATTCTTTTGCTTTTTGATTACTTTTTACTGCAACATCATATAATTGTTGTGATGCTTTTCCCATTTCATTTATTTCTGCCATTAAATCATTAAAATCTTGATCATTATTTACTTCATTAACATTTCTTATTGGTTTATTTTTATCATTTTTTAATATATTTTGATTATTATTTTTCATATCATTTTCATTTTTTATATTTTTATTATTTTTATTTTCATTAATTTCTTCTTTTTGTTTTTCTTTTGTTTTTGGAGCTTTTATAAAAAATCCTTTAAAGAATCTTTTAACTGGGCCAAAAAAACTTTCGTCTTTTATTACTTCTTGATATTTTTCTGCTCTATATGCTTCTCTATCAACTTCATTTAATCTTTCATCTAATTGATTCATTTTTATATTTTGTTGATTTATATGGTCTATATGACCATATATTTGTTTTTCCATACTATTTATATCTTTTTTAAATTCTTTTGTTGCATTACTCATTTTTTTTTATTTAGATTTTTTTTTTATTAAATTATTAGAATTAAATATACAATATTTTTTAATTATAAAATTGTAATTTCTTCTTTATTTTTAATATAATTTTTTTCTATTTTACCATTTTTATATTTATATATTTTCAATTGATTTTTTGGAAAATATGTCATTGTTATTTTCGTATCAAAAAAAAAATAAACATATTTTCCAGATGGAAATATTTGTTTAATATCATTATTTATAAAATAAATTATTTTAAAACCATCAGGAAATATTTGTTGTCTTACTCCTGAATTATATATTATTTCTTTTGCATTATTATTATAATAAAGAATAATTTTATCATCTTTATTTTCTCTTTTCGAAATAATCATATCTTTTAAATTATATTTTCTTTCAAATTTCATTTCAAAATTATTTTGTTTTGAATTATTATAATCATCATCATTTATTTCTTCATCATTTATATTATTTTTTGTATCTTTTATTAATGAATTTGAAGAAAAAGATGGAAAACCATTTATTATATGTTTTTTAAGAAATTTTTTCTCACTATCTGATTTTTTAAATAAGTTTAATTTTGGTTTTTTACTTTCACTTATTATTGAATTATATTTTTTTTTTTTAATATAACAATTATTTTCTTTTGTTTTATTTGTAATTGAAATATCTTTCTTTGATAAAGATGATAAATTTATTTTATTTGATGTTTTTAATATTTGATTATTTAAATTTAATTTATTATTATATTTATAACTTGGTTTTTTTATATATGTTTTTATTTTCCTATATGATATTTGATTTGATATATTTTTATTTAATGATTCTAATTTTTTTTTTTCTTCTTCAATTTCTAATAATATTTTCTTTTGAAATTCTTTAAAAGATTTAACTTCTATATTAAACTTTTCTTTTTCTTTTTCAAATTGTAATCTTTCAATTTGTAATCTTTTTTGTTCTGCTTTTATTATTTCTAAATCTGTTATTATTAATTTTAATATTTTTTTATAATCATTTCTCTTTATAATAATTGGATTCATACTATAAATATTAATATTATCTTGTATATTTTTTGCAGTTAGTTTTATTTGATTAATATTATCAATTAAAGTTTTAAAATTTTCAGGTGATATTTTATTTAAGTTTTTTTCTTTTGAATTACTATATGCTTTTTTTTTAATTGATTTTTCAAAATCTGAATCAAATGAAGAAAAATTATAAATTATTTCTTCACTTGATGAAGATATATTTATTGATTCTTTTTGTTTTTGTTTTTCAATTTGATTTTTATTATTTTTTTTTTTATTATCCAATATTTTATTGACTATATCAAAATTATTATTTGATACATTTTTTAATTTTGAATTAGAAGAACTTAAACTTTCTTTTTTATTGGGTTTATTATTTCTTGAATGTAATAAAGATTCATCAAAAAAATTATTTTTAACTTTTTTATTAAAGTTTAAATTATCTTCTTTTGTAATATAACCTTTTAAATCTTTATCAAATATTCTAAATAAATCTTCTAAAATAAAATCAGCTCTAAAAATTAATTGTTCTTTTGCTTGTTCAATTTGATTAAGTATATCAATTAAAATTGATATAAAATCAATAAAATAAATTTCATCTTCATCTCTTTCAATTGTTAATTTTATATTATCAATAAAATTATTATTATTATTAATATTATTTTGATTTATTAATTGTTCATGTTGTTTTTTTTCCATTTTTTCTTCTAATTGAATATCATTAATTCTAAATTGAACATTATCAAAGAAAAATAATGCATACATATCTTGAATAGTCACACCATCTTCATTTTTAGAAAAACAAATAAGATTATATAATTCTTTCAAACAATTTTGTTCTAAAATAACGTGATTATTTATAAGAAAAGAATTAAATCTAAAAAAAAATAAAAAAGTATTAAATTTACTTTTCAATAGTAAAATTTACTTCATTTTGACCTATAATAATCATTAAATCTCTTAAAGCAAAATCATATCTTTTTCTAATACTATCAGTATTAAAAAGTATATTTCTACTTAATTCAATACCAGAAATTAAAAATTCTGTTAATAAAATTTTATCATTAAATGTAGAAATATTATTATATCTACTTTCATCTTTTTTTTCTCTTAATATTTTATTTTTAAAGTCAATAAAATCAATTGGAATTCCACCATATAAACTTAAAAATAATCTTATTTCAATTAATGAAGAATATATTCCATATTTTCTATATTTTTAAATTATAATTAATTTTACTTTAAAAACTCTACTATTTCTTTTTCTTCTATTTGTCCTTCTTTTTTAATATCAATTTCATCAAACAAATTTCTTGGATTAAAAGAATAAGATTCTTTTAATTCAAATAGTTTTTTTTTTAATTTTAATAAATCATTTGACATTATATCAAAAAATTTTGCAACTCTTCTTATAGTTTCATCTGTTAACATTTTTTATTTTTAAATTGTATTTAATGTTTTTTATGTTTATTTATTTTATTAAATATTATAATTATATATTTAATAGATATATTAAATATTATCTAAAACATAGGTAAACATTTTTATTTTATTCATTGTTTTAATTTCTAAATCACTGTAATAGAATATTATTTTATATTTCTTCATTTTTCTTTTTATTATATGAAAAACAAATTCATTGTTTTTTATATTATGTTCAGTTTTACTAAATTTAAATAAACAATTTTTAAAACAATTAAATTGAATAAAAAGATAATAAGCTCTTTTATTATTTTCATCACCTGAAAAAATAAAACAATTACCACAAGGAAAAATATCACTTAAAAAAGATAAAACATTAATATTAGAAAGTTTTATATTTGAAAATAAAAATATTTTTTCAGTTTGAAATTTTTTAAGTGAATAATATTCAATTTTTTCTTCATTAATTAATGCAATTGAATATAAATTTTTAATAACAAATATATTAGTAATTTCTCTATTTAACTCTTTTTCGATTGTTTGATTATCAATATTATAAATAATTATTTTATTTTCATCTTTTTTATTAGGTGAAAAAAAGCAAATTAAATTATTATCTATTTCACTTAAATTAATTATTTCAATTTGATTTTTAAAAAAATGTTGAATACAAAAATCATTTTTATTAATGTTATAAAAATATACTGAACCATTTATATAAGAAGGAATTATGAAATAATTTTTTTCTTCATAATAAACAACATATTCACCTTTAAATTTACATCTACAAATTTCATTTTTATTATCAAGATTAAAAAATAAAATTTTATTTATACAAAATAATGAAATTATATTCTTTTTATTCCCTAATATTTGAAAATGAGAATAATAATCTTTTTCAGGTAATATATATTTAGAATTATCATTTATGTATAAATATTTTGATGTTAATTTATAAGATTTTTCATATTCTGAATCATAGTAAAAATATTTGGTATTTTTATTTAGTGATTTTGTAATTTTTAAATGTTGGAAAAAATCATTTATTAAATATTTAGAAGAATAACTTAAAATAGTAATTTTATTTGAAATAATTATTTCCTTTATTTTTTTGAAATGTAAATTATTAATTATAAAATTTTTTATTTTTTCATTTATTATTATTGATAAGTTATTATGACCTAAATTATAAATTAATGAACATAATTCACTTAAATTCAATAAGTTAATTATCAATTTGATTAAATCTCTATGCTTAATTTTATTTATTCCTTTTGGATTATTTATAATTTTTTTTTGTGAAAAAATTAAATTTATATTTTCTAATAAATGATTATTATTTCTTTTTTTATTCAAATAATCATTTGTTTTTGTGAATTCATTAATTATATTTTCCATTTTTAAATTTAAATAAATAATTATAATTGAAAAAAAAAATTAAAAAACAATTTGAAAAATAAATTTATATATTAAAATTTCTATAATTATTTGTAATCTCTTCTGCTTTAGGATGATAAGAAAAAAAAGGATTATTAAACACTTGTTCAGCAAAATTTCTATTATTCATCATTTGTTGATCAAAATCACTTCTATTAATTAACATATCTAATTCAATAAATTTTTTATCATTTCCAACTTTATTTTCAATAATTTTATATGCAATATTTTTTCCTTCACTTTTAATTTCTAATTGACTTTTTCCAATAATTTTATTTTGTTCATTATCATAAAATAATTTTCTTAATTCTTTTTTAGCTTGATAAATATTATTTAAATCTTTTCCTAAAGTATAATAAATTAAATTTGAAGAAGATGTTAAAATTGATGAAGAATTATTTTGAATTAATTGATGTTCATATGAATTATTAAAAGGAATATTTAAAGGTCTAATACAATAATCATTATTATTTTGAAAAATATCTAATTCACTATTCATTATAAATCTTCTTATTTTCTTTTCATCATTATTTAAATAATTAATATTTTGTTCTTCTTCAATTTCCATTATTTTTATATAAAAATTAAATTATTTTTACTTTAAATTTCAAATAATTATTAAATTAAAAAAATTATCTAATAATTAAATAATTTATTTTTTTAAGTATTTTATTCCTTAAAAATGGGAAAATTTATTCTATTCATTTTATTTTTATTTTATAATATTAATTATATATTAAATCAAACATTAGGAATAGATATTGGTTCAGAATTTTTTAAAGTATGTATTATATTTCCAGGTAATAAATATAGAATGGTTGAGAATTTACATTCAAGAATAAAAACACCAAATGCAATTTATATGAAAGGAACTGATCGTTTATTTGAAAATGACGTACTTGATAAAAGAATAAAAGATAGTAAATCTTCATTTATTTTTTTAAATAATTATTTTGGTCAAAAATATAATTCTTCTTTTATAAAAAATTTTACTGATTTTTATTTTTATAATTATGATATTGAAGAAGATAAAGAAAGACAAGTAATTAATTTTAAAGTTAAATATATGTTAAATCATAAAATGAATGAAACATATAAATCATTTCCTATAGAACTTATTTATGGAAGTATTTTTAGATATATAAAAAAAATAAGTGAAATATATTATAAAGAACAAACAAATCAAATTAAATCTATAGATTATTGTTTTATTTCAATACCATCTTTTTTTACTTATAAACAAAGATTATCTTTAATTCAATCAGTAAAAATATCAAAATTAAAATTATTAGGAATAACAAATGAAAATTCAGGTGTTGCTGTATATTATTATATTAGAAATTATGATAATAAAAATGCACCTCAATATTATATATATTATAATATGGGTTCTTCATATACTCAAATTTCTTTAATTGAATATTTAAAAGAAGAAGTTCATTTAATTAATGATGTTTATGATAATGATTTTGGAGGAAATACTCTTACTAGAAATTTAGTATTATTAATTATAAAAAAAATAAATGAAAAAAATAATAATTCACTTAAATTAGATATTAAAACATATAATAAAATATATCCTTATGCAATTAAATATAAAGAAATGCTTTCTGCAAATAAAGAAATACATTTTACTATTATAGTAGATTATAAAAAATATGAAGATATAATAACAAGAGATGAATTTAATAATATAAATCAAGATTATTTTAATAGAATACCAAAATTAATGGATTCACTTTTTTCTAAAGGAAATATTACAATAGAAAATATAACACAAATTGAATTAATTGGAGGAAGTATTAGAGTACCAGAATTACAAAATGTATTAAAAAAATATTTAGGAGAAGAAAAAGAAAAAATATTAGGTACTCATTTAAATGGTGATGATTCAATTGCGAATGGTGCTGCTTATACATTTAAAAAAAATAAAATTTTAAAAGGTGATGGTAATCATTTTAATATTTATATTGAAATATATTCTTTATATAATAATAGTAATATTTTATATAAAAAATCTATTTTATTTTCTGAAAAAACTGAATATGAAAGTAGTAATAAAATTAATTTAATTTATGATAATGATATATATATTAATATATATGAAAATGATGATGTTATTTTTTCATATAATGTTACAAGAGTAAATGATACTATTAATCAATTTAAAAGAGAAGTTATTAAAAATGAAACAAATATTACTTTTCCTAAACCAATAATAAGTTTAAATTTTAGATTTAGTAAAATTGGTTTAATTTATCTTAATAATCCAGAAATTGTTTTTACATTAAATTATTATTTAACATTAAAAAATGAAAATTTAACAAATTTAACTAAAACTGAAAAAGATTTTACATATACTTTACAATATGTTCCTCTATTATCAAAAGAAGAAAAAGATAATATTACTTCAATGTTAAATAATACATCATTAAATTTAACAAAAGAAGAAAAAAATTATTATTTTATTAAATTACAAATTGGTAATATTTACCCAAGAGAATTTCCTTTAAAATTATTATATAAATTTATTGATAATTATCCAAAAATTTTAAATTCTACAATGTTAAAATTTTATGAAAATGAATTAGATTCATTTGATCAATTTGAAAAAGATCAAGAAGTAATAATAATGATGAAAAATATTATAGAAACTTTATTATATACTAAAAAAAATTTTCTTGAAGGAGATTATGGAAAAAAATTTGGAAAAGAAGAAGAAGTAAATAAAGCAAATGATATATTAAAACAAGTAAATGAATGGTATGAAGAAGAAGGAAATTATTTAACAAATTTAACTTTATTAAATGAAAAAATAAAATTAATAAATGATACATTTTTAAATTTTGAAAAAAGAGAAAGTTTATATAAGAAAAGAGAAATTGCTTTTGAAAAATTTTATGTTCAATTAAAGAATTTAGATAAAGATTATAATAAATTAAAAAAAGAAAAACCTTGGGTTGAATATTATTATGAAGATACATTTTATGATAAAGTACAAAAAATAATAAAATATGTAAAAGATAAAGAAGAGGCACAAAAATTATTAAAATTATATGATGATCCAATTGTAAATGGTGATGAAATTGATGAAAAAAGAGAAGAAATTTTAAGAGAATATCAAATTATGGAAAATTTAGAAAAACCAAGACATCCTGAAAGAGAAAGAAATTTAAAAATTGATGATTTATATGATGATAGTTTTTCAAATTGGTTTAATAGTTTTTTATAATTTAAATATTAAATAAAAATTATTTATAATTTAAATTTTTAAATAAAAAATGAAAAAATAAATTATAAATTCAAATATTTTTTTTAATATGAATTTTTAATTTTTTTTCAATTTTTATCAAACACACAAAAAAAAAAAAAATTATTTTTTAAAATATTTTTATATATACTTTATATATATTTAAATAAATTTCTTTGAATTTTACACATTTATTTAAATTAAAAAAAAATATTTTTGCGCCAAAAATGATATTTAAAATGGAATAAAAAAAAAATATAATATAAAAAATGCAAGAACAAGAACCAAAAATTATTCGTCAAACAATATTTCAAATACAAAAAGAAAAAGAATATACAATAGATGTAGACGAAACAACAAATATTAAAGAATTAAAAAAAATATTAGCTCATGCTGCTCATTTAAGAAAAAACTCTTTTAAAATATATCACAATGACATTGACTTTACTCATAATTACAATGATAAAACAATATATGAATTATTTCCAAAAGAACAAAAAATTTATTTTACTTTAGTCATATCAGACATTGAAGAAGAAGAAGAAGAAGATTGTTTAATTGAAGTAAATACAAATTTACCTTGTAAAGATCATCCTGGAAAATTTCAAATTTTTTACTGTTACACTTGTAAACAATCAATATGTAAAAATTGTTTAGATTTAAATCACAAAAATCATGATGTTAAAGAAAAATATGATTATTTGGCACCAACTAAATTATTAATTGAAAGAATATTTAAAGATGCATATCAATATATTGTTGAAGATAGTTATGATAATTGTAATGCTGCTATTGAATTAGAAATGACTATTAAAAATTCACTTTTTGCACAATTAAATCAAATGATTGATCAAGTTGCTATTAATTTAACTGAATTAATTAAATTTTTTGTTAAACAAGTTACTCTTACTAAAAAAAATATTAATGAAAATATTACTTTACTTAAAGAATATTCTATTCATGCTTATAAAGCTTTGAAAAGAGATATTAATACAAATCAAATTATCATTGATGATGATATTTTTTTAACTTTAGATAAAAAATTAAAAGAAATTATTCAAGATAAAGAAAGTTTAAAAGAGAATACTAAAAAGTTTATTGAAATTAATAAAAATATTGAAAATATAAGAGAATATACTACTTATGTTTACCAAGAATTATTTAATTTTATTCAGCCTCTTTTAAATCAAAATAAAATAAATGAAATTAAAAATAAAATAAAAAGTGCTGTTGTTTCACCAATTCAAAAAGAAGCAATAATGGAAAAAATGTTTGAAAATGTTACAGTAAGTAGAAAAAGTTTATTGAGATCTAATAATAGAAGTTATAATAATTCAGGACAGACAATTAAATCAAAATATGATATTCATAAAAATGTAAATGAAACTTCAATTTTTAATGTAATGGGTAATAATTCTAATGTTTCTAATAATTCTAATCAAAATGAAAAAGTTATTTTTGGAAATCAAGGACAATTATTTCAAAATAATCAAGGATACAAATGGACATATCAACAACATATATCAAATAATAATCCTCAAGTTGATAATAAAGTTAATAGTAATAGTAATAATAATAATTATAACAAAGATAGTTTTCCTCTTGAAAATAATAATATTAATAATCAAAATGTAAAACAATATACTTTTGGTCTAAACAATAATCAAATTATTGAAAGTTCAATAAATGAAAAATCTTTATCTTTTCCTATGAATTCAAATCAAAATTCTTCTACTTTTGAACAAGAAAAAAATATGAATATGACTAATGTAAATATGAATGTAAATATGACAGATAATAATCAAAATAAAGTAATGATAAATAAATTAATAAATCAAACTTCAATACCACAATCAATAAATAATAATAACATATATCAAACATCAAATCAAACTATAATTGAAAAAACAATAAAAACTAATAAAACAAATGACACAATAAATAATTATAAAACAGAAATAAATATTAATGCAATGAATGAAAATCAAAAGAAAATAAATATTCCAAATACTACTTTACAAAATCAAAACTTTATTACTCAAAATAATAATCTTAATCCAAAAAATGAAGTTTCTAAAGAAATAAGAACATATACAAATAAAAATATAAGCAATGAAAAAACAGAAATAAACAATCCTCAAAAAATAGTAGAACAACAAATAACTAAAAATATAACAACAACAACTGAAAATGGAGAAAAAATAACAACAAAGATAATAACAAAAGAAATAAATATAGGAAATAATAACATTACTTCAAGTAATTCCATAATAAATAATTCATCATCAAATGATATAAATAATAATAATTTTTTACATACTTTAAATAATGCAATTAATCAAGAAATAAATGAGTCTAAAATAGAATATATTAATGAAGAACCACCTAAAACTTATATTGGTGATCCAAATAAAAATTCAACTATTAAAATAAATTCTTCTTCAGTTTATATTTTTTATCCAATTCCAAATACAAATAGAATAATAATAGAAACTTCAGATGAAAATTCTTCAAGAGGAAAACAAATAGAAAAAATAATAGAATTTCCAATAACAATTGAATTAACTAAATTTTTAGAAGGAAATGGTTTTTGTAATTATAAAAATAAAATATATATTTCTGGTGGAATATATAAAAATCAACCATCAACATATTTTTTGAAATATGACCCTTCATATAAAACAATAATTCCATTACAACCAATGAAAATAAGTAAAACAAATCATTCAATGATTGGTTATAATGATAAAATTTATTGTGTTGGTGGAATGAATAATAATAAAAATGAATATTATGATATTAAAGAATTAAAATGGGAATTAATGCCAAATTTAAATGTTAATGAAAGACAATTTCCAATGTTATATATTAATAAAAATTTCTTATATGCATTTTGTGGTTTAAAAAATAATATTATTATAAATACTATTGAGAGAATTAATTTAAATAATTTAAATTCAGGATGGAATTTTGTTAATTATAAAAATCCAGATAATTTAGATATTAATATTTATGGTTGTGGTATTATTCCATTTGAAGAAAATTCAATTTTATTATTTGGAGGAAAAAATAATAATGAAATATTAAAAAAAGTTTTTAAATATAATTTTCCAACTGATTCTTTTCATAAATCTGGTTATTATACATCTATTGATTTTGGTATTGATTTTCCAGTTTATTTTAGAGAAAATGTTTTACATAATTTAAATGATAATCAATTAGGAGGAATTTGTGAAAATGAACAACATAGAGGTATTTGTCTTACTTTTCCTTCTGAAAAAAGATAAGCTTTTTATTAATATTTTTTAATTTTAATATTTAATATTATTTAATCTTAATTAATATATAATTATATTTTTTTTTCATTGAAAAAAAATTATCAATGTTTTATTCTTTTTTTTTATTATGAATATTAATTAAATTTTAAAAGACTTTTAATACAATGTAAATTTTTGCTTATTTATTTTATATTATTTACAATAAATAAAAAATATGTTATTAATTACTCCATTAAGTATTCCTAATAAAGAGAATAAATAACATAAAATCAAAATAGTAAATTAATAAATCAAATTTATTGATTTATATTCATTTTTTCTTTACAAGAGTCTTTTATTTTAAATAATTTATTAACTAATTCAGAATCAAGAGAAATATCAATATTTTCAACTTTAATTCCTTTTTTACTAATTTCATTCAATTTATAAATATGTCTTCTTCTTTTTTTCTTATTCAAATAATAAATAATTGTATTTTTATTTTGATTTTTTTCATTTATAAAATTATCCTTTTTGTAATTTTCCTTATCAACATTCATTTTTATATTTTATGTGACGAATTTAAATAAAAAACTCTTTATAATCATTTTATAAAGGCGCTAAATCCTTCTTCTTCTATGAAAAAACAATTTTTAAAAATAATTAATTAATTTAAAAAAAATAAATTATTTATAAAAAATAAATAAAAATACTATAAATATAATAACATTTTTTCCTATTTAAATATTTGATTATAATTACTAGTCTTCATATAATAATCATAATCAAAAGAAGTATGTTTAATATTTTTTAAATTATCAGTTACACCATTAATTAGATTTTTTAATAAAATAGTATCTTGATTATAAATAGGCATAAAAGGCATAAAAGGCGGTATTGGAATAGTTAAAAAACCATTAATTGATATTTTAGTTAAATATAATTTTGGGTCAAATTTTATTGGTAAAATTCCCATTATTAAACATTTATCATATTTTTCATTATTTAAATCTATTTCTTTATTAAATCTATAATATACTAAAAATGAAGTAAATTTCATATATGGTCTATTTGCTTTTGTTGGATAATATAATATTGAAAAATATGATTCATTTATTTCTATATCTTCTATTATTATTTCTTGTAATATTGGAATAATTTTTATTATTTCTTTTATTTCATTTATAAATATTTGTCTTAAATGCCATGGTTTATTTTCATTAAAAGATATTATTATTTTATTTGAATTAAATCTTATTATTAAATTTGAAATTAAATCATTTACTATTATTTCTTCATCTTCTTTTATTTCTTCTTTTGACTTTATTTTATTTATTGATATTAAGAAATTTATTATTTTTTCCATTATATTTTCTTTTGATATTACAATATTTATTGAATCTAAAGAAATTGAATAATTAATATTTACTAAATAACCATATAAATAATATGTATTTTTTAATTCAAAAAGTGAAATATATGTAAAGAATTTAAAATAAGTAAATAATTTCATTTTAAAAAAATAATCACTATTTTCTTTAGGAATAAAAGGAGTAATTGAATTAATAAAAATATCTAAATTATTTTTCCCATCATATAAATTCAAAAATTCATTTTTTAAAGAATTAACAATTTGAACAGGTTCTAATTTCATATTATTAAATTCATTTTTATTATCAATATTAATATTACTAGTATTAGTATTTTTATTTTCCCAATCTAAAATTCTTTTATGAATAGTTTGTATCATAGGAGTCATAGAATAAAAATTTCTATTATTATTATTAATAATTTTTTCTTGAGGAGAAATAAAAGGTTGAACAGGAATACTTCTAATCATTTCTTCAGGATTAATTCTCATTATAACTGGAGTTTGACTATTATTATTATAATTATTAATTCTATTCATTTTAGAAAGTGGATTTTCTTTTAATTTTTGATATATATTTTCACTAAATTTTCTATTATTTGAATTATTATTATTATTTTGAATATTAGAAAAATTAATTAAATAAGGATTTTGCATCATTGGACTCAAAGGAGTATAAATAATAGGAGAACCAATTCCAGGACTATTAATATTATTATGAACATAATTACCCATTGAATTAGGACTATTATTATTATTATTTAAATAAATATTTGGAGAATTATAAAAATTATTATATTTAACATATTTTCCCATATTAAATTTATCTCTTATTGAAGGAGGAGAATTATGTTGATTAAATAACATTCTTTCAAAATCATTTTGATATATTTTTTGAGGAGATGAAATTTTAATATTTAAAGGAGGAATATTATTATAAATGTAATTGTTATTATTTAATTTATTTTGACTATTTTCATTATTATTATTATTATTTATTAATGGACTTGTTATTTTATTTGATTGATTTGATGTGTCACTTGTTGCACCGTCATTTTTTTCTTTTTCTAATTTATCATTTTTATTTAAAACTGATGATAAATTTATTTTATTATTTATAAACATTTTTGGAATACATAATTCTAAGTAAATTTTATTTAATTTAATATTTGAATTTACTACTGAATTAAAATTAGTATGTAATATTTCATAATCACCTGAAAATGGTCTTGTGAATTCTATTCCTATATTTATATTACTTAATATTTTTGCAAAAAAAGTTAAATTATCTTTCATATGATTATTATTATTTTTTTTTCTTTTCCAATTTTTCCTTTTTTCATCATATGAACTATTTTTAAAATTTTTAAGTCTAAATTGTATACTTTTAATAAATTTTCGATATTCAACAGAAAATAATAAATCACTTTTAAAAATTTGAGTATCATGTATTGTTCCATTTAAATTAAAAAAAACTTCATTTTCTACACATTCATCATTTAAACTTCTTAAATCTAAATTATTATCATTATTTCCATTTGTTAAATCAAATTCTAAAAAGAAAATATTGTTTAAATTTTCAATTACTCCTAAATTTGCATCAATTATCATAAAATTAAATTCAGAATTATCGATTGGAAAATTAATATTTAAAAAGTCTTTAATTGAAACATTTAATGATGATTCTTTTAATTTATTAACATTTAATTGATTTTTTGATTCAATTTCTAATTGATTTAAACAATTTTCTTTTAGAAAATTTGTATTATAATTTGAAGTATTATTCTGAAGAATATTTAAGATACTTGCTTCTAATTTTTTAAAAAATAAACTTTTTCCATTAAATTCAAATTCTTTTATTATTTCGTTTTTTGATTTTTCATTTTTAATTTCAGCTTTTAATTTCCAAGATATGCAATTATTTAAACATGAAGGTATTTGTTTATGTTTATCATTATTTAATTCTATTGATTCTATATTTAAATTACCTTCTTCTTCTTCTAACTTTAAATTTTCTATTGTTTCAATTTGTAAAATCTCTTTATTTTCACTATCCATATATATTTAATTAATTTTTTATTAAATAATTTTTAAAAAAAATAAATTTGTTTAAATTAATATTCAAAAATTAAATACATCATAATATATTTAAATATACAAGAAGAAAAAAAATATTTTTAAAAAATAATAAAATAAAATATAATATAATAAAAAAAAATAAATCATAAAATTATAATCTAAATATATAAATGAATCAAAAATTTATAACATTAATTAAGTATAAAAATTAATTTAAATAATTAATTAAAAACTCAAAATAAAAATAACAATAAACATAAAAAAAACCCATAAACACAAAAAAAACCAATTTGAAAAAACATATTTAAAAAAACCCAAAAATAAAAATAAAAAAACCCTAAATTAACTTTTCCAATTCCCCTTCATCAATTTTTTTAATTTTCTCTTCACTTTCTTTTTTTTTAAAAACTTTATCAAAAACAATAAAACAAGCATAAACAATAGCATAAAAATAATTAGCAGCACAATTAATATTACAGGCATGAACAAATCCAAATTCTTGTGTTAAATTTCCTCCAAATAAAGGTCCCACAGTTTCTCCTAAAAAATAACCTAAATTATAAGTAGCACTTGCATAATCTTGAGCAGAATTTTCATTTAATCCAACTTCATTTTTCAAAATTTCAATAGCATCAATAACAGCTGGAATTGAAATAAAAGCTCCTCCAAAACCTAAACCAGATAAACCAATTATAATAATTGATAATCTTTGAGGTAAAAATTGAGAAGGTCCTAAAAATAATATAAAAAATGAATTAAAAAACATTCCAATTGTCATTGTTATTCTATTACCAAAAAATTTATTAGCATGAGATAATATTTGTAAAGAAAAAAAATAAAATATTGTAGTTATTATAAAAAATAAAGCTGTTTGTTCAGGTTCTAAATTAAATTTTTTATTTAAATGACTAGCAAAAACAGGATAAATAAAACTAATAGAAATAGAATCCATAGTAACAGCTAAAAAAGTTAAAATAATATTTCTATTTGTTAAAAGAGGTAAAATATCAACTTTATTTTCTTCATTATCATCATCATCATTTTCATATTTATGAATATCTAAAATAGGAACTAAACTAATAAGTAACATTTCCATAAAACCAGAAATTAAAAAAGGGAAATTAAAACCAAACATATAATAACCTAAACTAGCAATTAAAGGACCAATTGAAATACCAATTGAAGTACCAACTTCAATATAACCTAAATTTTTTTCTATTTCTTTATCATCACTTATTGCTGCTGTTAATGAATAAATTAAAGTTTGTACTACTGCTCCACCTGCTCCTTGACAAAAACGAATTATGAAACTTAATATTATAAAAGTTTTTTGATTTTCTATAAATGTTAATAAACCAAACCAAATTGTACATGATGATTCTGTTAAAATTGCTAAAATTAATAAATTTTTTCTACCAGATTTTTCACTTAGATATGGTGTTAATATTGTTAATAGAAAATTACTTATTGCAAATGATGAAAATATTATTCCTACTAATGATGATGATACTCCACGTTCTTCTGCTAAAAATGGATATAATGGTGCTAAGAGAGAGTATCCTATTTGAGAAAATACTGCAAAGAGAATTATTATTAACATTTTTTTTGAAATGATTGAAGAGGACATTTTATTTTTTTTTTTGTTTTTTATATTGATTTTATTTTTTTTTATTTTTTTTATAGTGGTGAGAAGAGAAAAAAATTTTTTTATTTTTAGAATTTTTATATTATTTTATTTATTATTTATTATTATTTTTTATTATTTTTTAATGATATTATCCTTTTATAAATTAATTTTTTATATATAATTATAATAGGAAAATGTGTTTTTATTATGAATATATTTTCTTTAACAATTATATAAATATAAATTAATAATTAATTTTTAAGCTATTATATTTTTTTATAAATTTAAATTTTATTAAGAAATAAAATTATAAATTCAAAACCTTTTACTCTATTTATTTCAGAAAAATTCAATATTTAATAAAATAATTTTCATCCATTAAAACATTAATAATAGTTTTAATAAATAAAATATTTATCTTTAACAAGTTTATCGTTTATAATTTCACAAATAATTAAATTTCATATATTTAATTAATTTAGTTTTTCAATTATTTTTAAAAGATATTCATAAATTAGGATAATATATCAATCAAATATTACAAAAAATTGAATCTTTTAATAAAATTATGTTCATTATTATGAATGAGATTATCATTTTCAAATTATTATATTTTTCAATTTATTTAATTGTATAGCAGATATTTAAAAAATTATTTTTATTGATTTTACACTTTTAAATGCCGAAAAATGATGAAAATTTATTAAAAGAGAAATTAAATTCTTTCTTTAATAATAGTTTTAATAAATTATTTTTGAAGTTTGAAAATGATATAAATAGAATTGAAGATATTAAATATGATTTCTATGATAATTGTATAAAAGAATATAATTTAATAGAAGAAAAAATATTAGAAGAAAAAAATGAAAAAATTGAAATAATATCAATTCCAAAAATTGAAAATTCAAGAAATAGAGATAAAAATTTGATAAACACATTTCATAAATCAGCAAAATTTAAAAATAATAATTTATTAAATAAATCCTTTGATAATGTAATAGATAATAAAAAAAATGAAGGTGATAATAAAAATAAAGAAAAGCATCATAGAAGATTATTAACTAAACAAATAATAAATTTTAATCAACATAAATTAGTAAAAATTCCTCATCCTAATTCTCATAGAGAAAGACCAAAAACTCCAATTTATACTATAAAAGATTCTAAAAAAGATTTTGAAATTAATAGTAACATTGATAAAAAATATAAGAAAGTTAATATTTCAAATATTAAAAAAGAAAAAAGTTATAATGAAAAAAAAGAAAATTTTAAAAAAGAAAAAAATAATTTAACTAAACAAAAATTAAAAAATAATATTCAAAATGTTAAAATTCATAATAAAACAAAAGAAAAAATTATTCAACCTAATTTTATTTATCAAATACCATATTCTTTTTTAAATTCAAAAATTTTATCTTGTTTATATATTTGTATAAAAACTAATTTTTTAACAGATAAAGAAAAAGTTAAAGTAATTATATCAAATAAAGTTTTATATTTGCATGAAAAAAATAATTTAGAAAAAATAAAAGAAGTATATGAAAAAGAAAAAGAAAAAATAAAAGAAAAAGAAAAAGAAAAAATTGATTTAAATAAAAAAAATGAAATAAGTATTTTTACTCCTTCAAAAACTGCTTTAAATTGTTTAATTTATATAACAAAAGAAGAAATGTCAAATTTAAAAAATAATACTTCTGTGGAAATAGGATTAATATTTAAATTAATTTATATAATAATTGATGAAAATTATAATGAAAACACTACAAACACTAAATTAATTGAAAACTTTATAAAAGTAATTCTGTTAAAATATAAAGTAAAGGATTTGAAAAACTTATTAATTAATTATTGTAATAAAAATACCAATTTAAATTTGAATCAAACTAAAATTGATAAAATTAAGAGTATATTAAACCAAAATCAAAAATTAATATCAAATATTGATATTAAAAAAATAAATAGACCAATATCATATATTACATATTTATTAAAAGAAATTCATGATTATATAAATAATAAAAATGATAATTAAATATTTATATTATATTAAACTTTAACCTTTTTTTTGTTAGAATTAAAATAAACAATTATATTAAAATAATTATACATTTTTTCTCAAAATATTTTCTATAGAATAATCATTATTACATAAAATATTATATTAAATAATAAAAAAATAAGCTAAAAAAGATAATTACAATTTTATGAATTATATAATTTCAATTTAATAAAAAATTATTTTTGTAATATATAAAAAATAAATGGAAAAAACTTATGAATCTTTTTCAGAAAAATATATAAAAGAATATAAAAGAGAAGAAGAATTATTAGGAATAACGGAATTATCATTAACTCAAAGAGAAAAATTTAAATTAAGAGATATCTCAGATATAAACGATAAAGTAATGTATTTAAAAAATATTCAAAAAATTGATATATCAAATAATTACATATCAAAATTAATATTAAAAAAATTTCCAATATTATCAATAATAATAGCTTCAAAAAATATGATTTCAGAAGTAAATTTAGTATTACCAAAATTAAAAATATTAGATTTAAGTTATAATTTAGTAAAAACAATTCCAGATTTCTCAAAAACCCCAGAAATAACTGAATTAAATTTTTCTAGAAATTTAATTTCAAGAATAACAATAAATGACTTTTCAAAATTAAAACAATCATTAACAAAATTAGATCTTTCATATAATAGAATTAATTTTGATTTAGTTAATGATTTTATATCTTTAGTTGATGGATTAAAATTTTTTGATTTGACTGAATTTTCAATCCAAGGTAATTTATTTAATGAAAAAAATAAAGCTTTAATAAATTCATATAAATCATTAATAAGTCTTTCATTTAAAAAATTATTAAAATTAAATGGTGAATCAATATCATTTTCAGAAGGATTAATAGTAAATCAAGAAGAAATAATAAAACAAATGTTATTAGAACAAGATTTTCAAAACAGAACTAAAGATTTTCAAAATAAAGAAAATGAAATAAATAAATATGAATCAACTATTTTAAAATTTAAAAATTCAAAAATATTACTTAAAAAACCATCAAGTGCTTCATTGGATTCTTCTACAAAATCAGAAAAACATATTTTAGAAATTCAATTTAAACATATAAATGAAATAATAAATAAATTAGTAATGAGTAATGGAGAAAATCAAAATTTATATCTAGAATTATTAAAAGAAGTAAATGAAGTAATAAAAATTGATGATATTGAAGAAAATTCAAAAGAAGGAACAAATGTTAAAAATTTATATAATGCATTTTTAATGAATTGTAATGAATTATTGTGTTTAAATCCAAATTGTGAACAACAAATATTAAAATTATTAGCTCAATTTTCTTTAGTTAGTCAATTAGGTTTTGGTGAAATTACACTTGAGTTTTTAAAAGCTTATGTTAATAATAATGAAGATAAAAAAATAATAGTTAAAGAGATTATTGAAAATATTGTTATTACTAATTTACAATTAATGTCACAAATTCCTTATGATATGATTAATAGATTAATTAATTTTTTTAAAGAAACTAAAATTTCAAGTTCTTTATTATATCAAAATTTAATTTTAAATATTATTAAACAAATTTCAATTATGAATAAAGAAATTGAAGAAAAAGAAAAAGGAAAAAAAACAGAAAATTATAAAAATGAAATTGAAGAAATAAGAAGAAAAATTGGTTTAGAAAATTTAGATAATTATATAAATGTATTAAATTTTATAATTGAATATTTAAAAAGTGAAAGTGAATTATATAAAGAAAAACAAATAAAAATAAATAATGATAAATTATTGAATTTTGATATTGATAGAATAAAAAAAAATAATAATGATAAATCAGAAATATCAGATGATGAAAATATAGATAAAACAGATGAAGCAACAATAAATAATTATTTAATTGGTGATATTTTACAAAAATATGATTTTAAAATTGGAAAAGAAGAATCAGATGAAAAATTATTAGATATTCTTCAATTATATGAAAAATATGAATTTAAACTAAATAATGAATTTAGTAAAGGTGATAAAGAAAATATTTTTGGTAGACCAATATTTAAAGAAATGGTAAATAAAAATGAATTAGTTAATATTCAAATTTGTTCAGAACCAAAAAAACAATATTTTATGGATATTACATTTATTTATATTTTTCTTAATATTTTTAGAGAAACATTTCATAATTTAAAAGAATGTAAACTTTATTTTCCTTCAATAATGGAAAAGAAAAATTATAAATTATATCATCAAAAATTTTTTAAAGAAATTGAATTATTAAATACTTTAATTTCAACTTTTAATGTTAATCAATATAAATATAATCATTTGTTAACATCTTGTGATGTTGAAAAAATAATTGATATTTTAGATAGTTTAATAAAAGAAATTATAGAAGAAAAATCAGATGGAGTTCCATATGATAAAATAATATTAAAATCAATTTATCAAACTAAAGATGCAAGATATAATGATTTAAGTAAATTATTTTTTCAAGATTTACCTTTAATTTTAGATTGTATTGGAACATTAATTTCTTTTTTAAGAGAAAGAGAATTTAAATCTAAAATTGATTCTAATATATTAGATAAATATTATAATATTTTAAAACAAGATCAAGCAGATCCATTAATTATTATTGGTACTTGTAAATTAATGAATCATATTTTACAATGTCCTCTTTTTTTAAATAATGAATTAATTTTTGCTAAAGTTTTTGATAGTTCAAGTTGTTTTGAAAAGTTATTAAATTATATTGATCAATCAAAAAAACAATATGCAAATGCAATTGAGAAATTAGATTCTGAAAAAAAAGATAAAAAATTTAGAAAACATAGAGGAGGAATAGAATTTGAAAATATAGAATCAAAAGAAATATTTGATTTTTTTATATCTATAATAGATATTTTTTTAACAATATGTAAATTTAATTCAGTAAATGATTATAAAATATTAAGACAATTAGAAGATTTGATAATAAGATTAAATTCAAACCAATCTAATTTATTTAATTTATTAGGTAATTGTTTAAAAATAAGAAAAAGTGATGAAATAAGACAAAAAGCAATTGAATGTTTATATCATTCAGAATCAAAACATATATCTTATGATATAATACAAAATATTTTAGATATATTAAAGAATTATAATGAATCAGTAACAGAAGGACAAACTGAATATGTTTTATCATTATGTTATTTAACTTTAACAAATAAATTATTATATTCTATTTCAAATAAAGAAACTAATGGTTATAAAACATTTAAACAAGCATTAAATCTTGCAATAAGTTTTCTTGATAGTAATTCAAATAGACAAGTCACAGATGCAAAAGAAGAAAAAGAAAAAAATACACTTTCTTTATGTTTAATAGTTTTTTTATCAAGTGCAAGTAGAATTCCAGAAATTTATAGTGAATTATTTAATGAAAAAAGTGAAAAAGTATCATATTTACATTTTAAAAAAATATTAAATAATGATTTTTTTTTCTTTCATGAAAATTCATATTATCCTATTGAATTAGAAAGAACATATTTAGGAAGTTATTTAATAGTTTTATTTGAAACAATGGAAAATAATAATCCAATTCCTCCTTATTCATATCCTTTTTTAAGAATATTAATGAAAATTTCTGATATTATTGGTTATTGTGATGATGCATCTTATCCAAATTTATCTCAAAATTCTAATATGGAAGAATTATTTAGAAATGTTTTTCAAATTTGTAGAGATCGTTTTTTTATTAAAGTAAGAAATGAAACTAAAAATTGGTATCATTTTTCTACTTGTTGTGCTAATAAAATTGAAGAAATTAAAAATCCTGAATTATTAAAATATTTAGAAGAAAGTCATAAATTTATTTATGAAACTGAAAGTGAAAAAAATGAACAAGTTGAAAAATATGTAAGAAATACAAAAAAAAATGAAGTTGATAAAAATTTAGAATCTTTAATTAATGATGAGTATGAAGAAGAAAAAAGAAAAGCTTATTTAAATGAAGCAATTTTTCCTAAAATTTCTATTAAAGAATTATTAAATGAACAAGTTAATTATTTAATTTATTTTCAGAATTTATTTTATTATTTATTAGGTGAAAAAACAACTTTAAGAGATGATACAATAAATAATGAATTAAAGAGAAAATATTATGTTCCTATTTTAGAAAGTGAAAAAATTTATGAAGAATATATAACATATAAAAATTATGGTAATATAAAAACAATAATAGGAGATATAAAACATTATAATAGTGAAATTCCTTTTTCTTCATCAATAAGTAAAATTACACTTAGAAAATTAAAAAATCAAAATTTAGAAAGTTATATGAAAAGTTCAAATGAAATAGTTTTTGAATTAGAAAATCAAAGAAATGAAAAAGTAAATAATTTTACTTATAAAAATGATTTAAATTCATATGAATTATATGGAATTAAAGAAGGAAGTAAAAGAAGAGAAATGGATGAAAATATAAATAATCCTCATTTACGAAGTTTAATAATTTCTACTTTTTTAAGAGGAGTTTATTCAATTTTAATTTCACCTTCTATTAAAATGAGAGAAGATTTTATTAAAAATTTATTTTATGATGATAAATTTAAATATTTACTTTTATATGCTGGAACACAAAGAATGTATATTAATTATGATATGTTTATGATATTTGAAAAATTATTTCATATTAATAATTTTGAAACTATTATTAAAGCTTGTTCTTTTTCTCCTTATTCTTTAAATTCTAAAGAAGATGTTATTAAAAAATTTAATGAAACTATTTTTAATAAAAATTATGAAAGTTCTGATTCAAAATTAAATAAAGAATTAAATTTATTTCATAAATTTTATATGACTTCACTTTTCTTAGAAAGAGAAATTAATAAAAATAAAAGAACAGGATTAAATGATTTACTATTTTTATTAACTTTTGAAAGAGCAATGTATTCTTTTATTAATTCATATTGGCAATATAATTTTCAATATATTGATCAAGAATTTAGATATAAAAATATAATAAAAAAAATTTCAGTAAAAGACACATTTCACTTTTTCTTTAAAGTAATTAATCAATTAAAAAGATATTCAATTTTCTCATTTAATTTAATAAAAAAATATATGAATAATTATTATATAATGCAAGGAAGAGTTTTATATAATATTGGAATAGGAGAATTAGAAGGAGTAGTTAATTTTATGAAAGAAAGACAAAGAAATTATCTTTTATATCTAGCAAAAAATGAATTTGAAATTATTAAAATTTATGAATTATTAGCTTTATTTAGAGAAATTGATGAAAAAGGAGAAATAGAAATTTTATATATTTTACTTAATATTAAAAATGAAAAATATAATATTGAAAAATGCTTTACAAAAATTTTAATTGATGAAGATTATATTCTTCAAGCTCAAGCAATTAATAAAAGTCTTTCTAATAAATTATTAAGAAAAAATACTTTTAATCAAATATTATTACATTTTAATATTGATGATTATAATATTGATAATAATTTATTAAAAGATATCACTGAAATCAATTTTAAATTAGCAAAAAGAATTACAGAATTAATAAATTTCAAAAAAAAAATTATTAAAAAATATTTATTAAATAATAACTTTATTTTAGAAGTATATTATTGTTTTATAAATGATAAAATAAAATATGAAGATAAAAAACAAGAAGAATTTGTATTAGCATTAACAAAAGATACGATTTATTTTGCTAAAATTATAGATAAAATTGAAATATTAAAAGATTCAAATGGAGAACAATTTGAAATAATAGTAAAAGATTTAGATTTTGAAAATGAAGAAAATGATGAAAAACAAACAACAAAAGGAGAAACAATAAATGGAAATACTAAAGATAAAGAAGAAGAAAAAAATAAAGAATTTGGAGATGAAGCAATTTGTTCTTTTTGTATTAGTATTGAAAGTATTCATTCAATTTTTATTTATGATTATAGTAATAAAATTTATATTAGAAGTAAAGATGGAAATTATTTTTCAGTTATGTTTAATTCAAATATTTATTCAATTTCATTTATTAATGAAATAAAAGTTATTAATAGAAATATTTTAATATTAAAAAGTGATAGTTTAAATGAATTAATTTCAAATGATGAAAATAATGATGATCGAATTAATCAAATTATAAATAATAAAATATCTAATAATATTATAACTGATATTTATAAAATTCAAAAGGCACAAAAAATAATGATTGAGGAATTAAAAAAATATTCTAGAGTAAATGTTCAACTAACAAATGCAATTGAAGAAAATATTTATAGGTCATTTTATAAAAATTGGTTTATTAATGAAAATATTATTTTATTAAAAGAACCTAATAGAATATTATATTGTTCTCCTTATTGTTTATATTTAATAAAAGAAGAAGAAACTTTTGAAAGAAAAATTAATATCGATTATTTTGGTGGAAATGCAAAAATTAATGAAAATAATCTTTTTAAAATTTCTGATAAAATATTTTATAGTGATATTAAAGAAGTTAAAAATAAATTTACTGATTTAGAAATGACAATTATTTCACAATATAAAAAACAAAAGAAAAAAGAAATTACCATTAAATTTATGGAAAAATACGAAATGTTTCTTACTAATATTAATTTGACAAATATTAATAAATTTTCTTTTGAAAAATATCTTAGAGAAAAAAAGAAAAATAATAAGGGAAATGTAATGTATGATGATGATTATGATTAAATAATATTTTTAATATAATATTTAATAAAAAAGTTTTTTAAATTAAATTAACATTTTATATTATTAGTCAAAAAAATAAAATATGATATATTAATTAATATATTTTGAATTTGATAATGTTAATGGAATATTTATCAATTGTTTCCAATATATATTTTGATTTATATTTAATAAATTTTTCATAAAAATCTTTTTAGAAAGTTTTGATGAAAAATATTTATTCATATATACTTTTTTATTTATTTTAAAAATACTAATTACTTTTGCAGAACCAAGATTTATAATATAACCAATATTTTCAGAACAATCAATTAAAAATATTATTAATTCATTATATGGAATTAAATCAAATTGATTTAAAAAATTATTATAACCATTAATAACAAATTTTTCCCAATTATTCTTTGTAATTTCATTATCTAAAATAATGTATTCTGCAGAATAAAGAAACTCATTTCCTCCATTATTAAAAGTAATTAATTTATTATCTATTATTATCATTTTTTTTGATTTTAATTGTTCATTTAATTCAGGAAAATCACTCCATTCTTTTTTATTAATATCATATTTAAAACATAGTTTTGAATATTCATTTTTGTCTATTTTTCCTCCAATTAAATAAAAAAAATTATTATATAATATTAAATCAAATTGCAAAAGTGGTAAAGTTATATTAGGTAAACATTCTATTTCATCTTTAAATATATTAAATCTTTTAAAGTGACTACTACTTTTTTTTTCTTCACCAAAGCAATAAATAAATTCTCCTTTTCTATCACATACAAATAATTTTGAAGTTAATTTATTTAACTTTGGTATATTAAATAATCTTTTTAAATTATAATCATATATACATTTGTGTTTATTTTTATCTTTTATTATTATATATTTTTTTTGATGATAAAATGTTTTATTTATAATTAAATGAAAGAATCCTTGATTTAAATAATCTAATAAACTCTTTATAAATATATTATTTGATAATAATATAATAAATTTTTGGTTTTTTATTAAATTTAATGTTATTGTTCTTAATTTATAATTTTGAGTTAAATAATTTGAGAAAAGTGTTTTTAAAGAATTTAAATATGATTTTTTTTCTATTAAATTTTTTTTACTTTTTATTTGTTCATTTATAAAATTTATTTTTTCTTTTGTTTTATTTTTTATATTTGTAAAATTAAATGATTTCAAACTATTAAATATATTATTTTTTAAATTTATAAATATATTTTTATCAAATTGGATAAAAGACTTTAAATAAGAAGTTAACATTTTTTTATCTTCAAAATATTTCTTATTGGATTTGTAAAAATTATTTATTATCAACTTATAATTTTTATCACTTAATTCTAAAGTAAAAATATCATGATTTTTTTCTAAATGTTCTTTATTATTAAAAATAATTTTAACACATTTTTGACAAAAAAACTTTTTATTATCTTCATTATTACAAAATCCATTATTATATTCTAAAATACTAGTATTAATTCTAATGTGGGAATTTTTTAATTTAACTTTAATATCACAAAAAGGACATTTAAATTTAAAAGATTTTTCTTCTTTTATTTTATCATTATCATTAATAATATAATTAAAATTTTCATCATCAATAATATCACTATTATCATTACTTTCATTCGAAGAAGAAGAACTTTTATCTTCATTTTCATTATTATTATTTTCATCAATATCCATATTATTATCATCATCATTATCATAATCTTCATTTGAATTATTAAATCCATTATCTTCTTCTTTATTATTTGATTTTTCTTCATTATCAGTTGTAAATAAATTATTATTAATACTTATATTACTACTATTAAGATCTTGATGATTACTGTTATTAATACTAATATTACTATTATTACTATTATTATTATTATTACTATTATTATTATTGATATTACTATTATTACTATTATTACTCATACTTAAATTACTATTATTATAATTTATACTTTCATTTGAATCAGATTCATTTAAAGATTTTTTTTTTTTTGTATTTTCTTCATCATCACTTAATAATAATTCTATGTCATAATCAGGTTTGTATACTTTTAAAATATTTTTTTCAAAATAATTTGTATTACTTTTTGATGTAAATGATTCATTATTTTCATTTAAGCATTCACTTTTTATTTTAATAATACATTGATGACATATTGTATGACCACATGGGAGAAAATAAGGTGTGTATATATTTGAAAAAATATTATCACAATTTTTACATTTTACTTTTTCCATTTTTAAAAAAAATAAAAGAATAAAAAAATTGAACACATTTAATTATATATTTATTAATTAAAAAAATAATAATAAAATAATACAATTATTCATCTTTTTCATCTTCAACAACAAAAGGATCATCTTCTAAAACTGTTTCATCAGTAATAAATTCTCTTGTAATTAAATTTTTAGGAATAATAACTTCTTTTATTAAAGCAACTACTTCTTTATATTTCTCTTGAATAGTATAAAATTGAACAGTTTCACCAAAGTCAAATTTAATATTATATGGAAATGTAATTCTAATATAAAATTTAGTTGTATCTAAACCTCTTCTTTCAACTCCTTTTTTTATTATTTCTATATCTAATACATCATCAATTTTTTGTACTCTTTCAGTTTTTGATAATAAAATATTATATTTACTAAGTTTTATTATTCCTTTCTAAAATAAAAAAATTAAAATTATTTATACTTTTTTATTAACTGTTAATTTCTCTATTTTTCCCATATAAATCATAATAAAATATACATAATATAAAGCAATATTAATCGTAACTGTTATATTTGATTTTGCTTCTTCATACATTATTACATATGTTAAATATATTGCTAACCCTAAAAAAAATGAACTAAAAAACCATAACATCCAAGGAAATCTTATAAATCTATAATATTGACATTCTCTTAGTTTAAGTAAATTCTGTTCTATATACAATTTGATAATTATTAATTAATTACTAGTAAATGTTGTATCAAAAGAAGGTTCTTCTTTTTTTGAAAGCATTAAACTTGATAATCTCTTCATAATTATTTAAAAAAAACAAAACTAATTAAATTATTTTAAAATTGAATAATATAAATTATAATTTGAATATTATATGATTAATTAGAAAAAAAAAATATGGACATAAAGAACAAAAAATATTTCAATAGAACCTTTAAAAAATTTCATAATAATAGTATTTTATTTCATAGTAAATCAAATAACATCCTTGAAACTTACTCTCCGAAATTAAGACCAAGATCTTCATCTTTAAAAGAATTTAGTAAAAATATTTTTGGTCCAAAAATAGATTGTATAATGTTTACTGAAGAAGAAATAAAATTATTATTTGAAAAAAAATGTGAAGATATAGATGTAAATATTAGATTAGAATTATTTGATAGATTTAATGATTTTATTAGTAAAAGATGTGTAAATAGAATTATTGATTTATCTGAATGTAATTTATCTATTAATTCAATAAAGGCTTTAAAATATATTTTAAAACATAATAAAAATAAAAAAAAAGAAGATAAATGTTCAAGATTAATTTTAGCAAAAAATAATATTGGAGATAAAGGAATAGAAATTTTAAGTGATTTTTTATTTGAAAATAAATCTATTGTTTATTTAGATTTATCCTCAAATGATATAGGAATTAAAGGAGCTGATTTATTATTTAAAACTTTAATTAATAATATTTCAATTATTAGTTTAAATCTTTCTTCACTTGATGGAATTAATAGAAATAGGATTTGTTCTGAAGGTTGTAAATTTTTAACTATATTATTAAAAGAAAATCATTTTTTAAATGAATTAAATTTAATAGGTAATTCTATTAAAAATGAAGGTTTAAAATATATAATTGATGGTTTAAATAATAATTTTTCACTTACTATTTTAATGTTAGGAAATAATGAAATTGATGAAAAAGGGATATCAAATTTCGATATTATAAAAAAATGTAATTTACTAAAACTTGATTTAAAAGAAAATTCAATTAAAAATATAGGATTAAAAATATTAGGAAAATGTTTAACTTCAAATTTAATGTCATTAAAAAAATTAAATATATCATCTTGTAAGGTAACATTTGAAGGAATAAAAAAATTTTTCAGCATAATTTTCCAAAATAGAACAATAAACTCAATAACATTAAATAATAATTATTTAGGAGGAGGGAAATTTGATGACTTAGAACCTTACATTTCAAATATGAATTTAAGATATTTAGGATTAAGTGGTTGTTCAATAGGAAAAGGTTTTATTCCTTTATCAAGTTTATTAATATCAAATAATACTTTAAAAGGTATTGATTTAAGTTATAATCAAATTGATGATGATTGTTTTAATCATTTTATTAAATTACCAAGAAATAATAGAATGTTAAAAAGTATTGATTTATCAAAAAATTTAATTAGTGGAAATAGTGCTAAAATGTTTTTTAATAATTTAACTTTTAATAATAGTTTGAAATATATTAATTTTCATGATAATCAAATGCAAAATTCAGTTGCTAATACAATTATTAATTCTTTAAGATTAAATAAATCAGTTTTAAAAATAAATTTAAATGCAAATAGAGTTCAATTAAAAATGATAAATGAAATTAATAAATTTTTAAAAAGAAATGCTACTATTGAACATGATAGATTAGTTCCTTCTTTAAAAGATAATATTAAAAGATTACAATTTAATCCAAAAGAATTATATAATATAAAAAAGAAAATTATTGCAAATAATAATGATAGAAATATTTTATATCAAAAAGTTATTGAAGATAGTAAAAAATTTGCTAAACAAAAATCAATTGATGAGAAAATTATAAAAGAATTAGATGAAAAAAATAATAAATATATTCAAGAAATTGAAAATTATAATAAAGAAATAAAAAAAATTGAAATAGAAATTGAAAAAAATAAAAATTATTTTAATGAAGAATCAAAAGAAATTGAAAAAAAAATTAGTAATTTAATGAATGAAATTAATATTATTCAGGAAAATAATTCAAAAATGAAAAATGAAAGAGAATTAATGAAAAAAGAATTTGAAGAAAATATTAGAAAATATGAAAATGATTTAAAAAATATGGTTAATAAAGTTAATTTAGCATTGAAAAATAAATATACTATTAATAATGATTTACAAGAAAAAAAAAATGAATATTTTTCTCCAAAAAAAAGTGAAAAAATAGAAGATAAAAAAGGAAAAATATCAAAAAAAACTAGTAATTTAAAAGTAACAAAAATTACAAAAAATGAAAAAGAAAATGAAAAAGAAAAAGAAAAGAAAGAAAAGAAAAAATCTCGTCCAGCTTCAACAAATAAGAAAAAAATATGGAAAAGTTCAAGTGCAACAAGCATAAAATTAAAAAAAAAAAAAGAAAAATAATATATATATTGGAAATATATAAATAATTAAAATATTTAAATAAATTTTTTTAAATATAATAAATAATATAATGAAGAAAATGAAATAAAAATTATTAATATTTTTTAAAAAAAAATTAGAGTAGTTTTTATTTAAATATATTGAATATTAATTAAATTAAATATATTTATAAGTTTATAAAATTAAAAAAAATAAATTAATAACTAATGGTATATATTGGGGATTGGGGATTGGGGATTGGGGATTGGG
>JAEEGK010004218.1_pt1 | contig 35445 bp, 20 predicted proteins | sample 8958771 | NCBI WGS metagenome assembly JAEEGK01 (sample SAMN16246547, study PRJNA631951) | gut metagenome | biome: gut microbiome; feature: rumen; material: SC-attached | host: Bos | place: Iran: Karaj | collected 2018-10 | reverse complement strand
TTATATAAATTATTGTGAAATAAAATGAAGTTAAATAATTTTATAATATTTATAAACAGTATTATAAAAATAAAAGTATTAACTATCTTGTGTTACCTTTTTTTTATTAAAAAAATATTGTTTTTTTTCATCTAATGATATTTTTAATAATTCTTCTGCAACTTTAATTTGCTCTTTTTGAAACATATATTTTTCTTTAAACTTAAATAAAATAAATTCTAGTTTTTCAGAATCTTTTACAAAATTTATTATATTATTTATATTAGTAGTAAAAATTATAAATGCAATATCTTTATTTGAATTTTTTATTTGTTCAATTTCAATTTCTTTTTCAATAAAATCAATCCAAAAATTTTCATCACTTAATAAAATATTATTTGTTAATTCATTATCAATAAATATTTTTTTTTCATTATTATTAATATAAAAACTTTGAGAAAGCAAAATTGCATATTTTATGTTATTATGTTCATTTGAATTTGTTAAATCCATCATAGAAAATATATAGTTAAATATATCACAAATAATATTAAAAGAAATTTTATTATCAAATAAATTAGTTTGTCCTCTAAATTTATTTAGTTCCATTAAAAATTCATATCTATAATTTTCTTCATTTAAAAATTTTTTTAAAATATTAATTTCATTTTTTGTTAAATTTTCACAATTGTTAGTTAATTGTCTAAAAATATTTTCAAATTTGTTTTTATTTTTTTCAATTTCAACATCAAAATCATTTAATTGTTTCAATCCAAACTCATCTTTTAATTTATTAATTACATTAATATTAATATTATCTTTAAAATTAATTGAAGTTTCAAATAAATTAGGTTCATAATATTCAAATTCATAATTATTATTTAATTCATTATCTAATTTAATTTCTTTTGAAAAATCAAGATTTGTAGATTCAATAATTTTTTTATTTTTATTAAAAAAGTCTAAAGCATTTTTAATATTATTTAAACAATCTTTATATCTTTTTTCAAATTTTTTCATTAAATCTTCAAATAATTCATTTTCAAAATAATTAAAATTTTGAATTTGATTTGAATAATTATTAAGAATATTTAAATATTCAATTTTAGCTTTTTTTATTTTTTTAATATTTTCAAGATAATTTTTTTCAGCTTCTTTTGCTTTTTTAATTGTATCTTCTTCATTATGAGAATATATATTTATTTCATTAATTTGAATTTTTTTTGCTACTTCATTATTATAAATTGCCTTTTCTGCATTTTTCATTTTTTCTTTATATACTTTTTTTAAATCATTTAAATTGACAATTAATTGATTTAATTCTATTTTTTTATTTTTAATTTTGTCACTAAATTCCATAATATTATTGTCTGTTATTTCTTTATTTACTTTTATTAGTATTTCATTTTTTAAATATGAACTTTCAGATTCAAAATAAGAATAATTTAAATTAAAAAATTGCAGAAAAATTTTTAAACAATTTGAAAGTAATAAATCACATTTATCTAATAATTTCATTTTATTATTCTTTTCTCCATCATTAGTAAAATTAGTAATAAAAGATTGAATTTTTTGATTAAAATTAAATAAAATTATTTTACAATCATTTGAAAATTTATTAATTTCCAATATAATATTTTTAAAAAGTTTAACTCTTGTTTTAAAATTGTCCATTTTTAATAATTAATTAATTTATAAATTAATCAACATACTTTATAAATCTTTTTAAACAGAAATAATAAAATAAATAAAAATTAATAAAAAAAAAGAAATGAAATTAATTTTTATATTGTTATTGTTTATTCAAATAAATTGTCAAGGAAAATTAATTGACAAAATACCAACTTGTATAATAAGTGATATGGGAAGATTTAAATATATTCAAATAAGAGTAAAAGAAAAAAATGTACCATCTAATACAAAAATAATAATAAGAGGAACAAAAGGATTAGAATATCATTTCAATATTTTTATGCAATTTCTAAATGATATACAACAAAAACCAGAAATTTATAATAATTTTGAATTTGAGCCAATTGGAGGTGGATTTATTAATATTGATAAAACTAGTATTAATATATTTGGTTATTCCAGTGGTTATGGGAAAGCTGTACATAAAATAACTGCTTCAATTTTAAGTTCATTTTATCCTAATCATAAAATAACTTATGATGAAAGACTAATTGAATAATTTTATTTTTAAAATAATAATTTAATAAATTTTAATATTTTAAATTATATATTTAATATATTTATTATAGAGAAAAATATCATTTTGAATTTATGAATAAATTATATTCATTATCAATACTTTTTAACAATTTTTGATAAATTCTTTTAAATTTTTCAAAAGCAATTAAAAAATTTTGATTTAAATTTTTGGCTTCAATTTTTATATTTAATAAAGTATTAACAATTTGATAATTATTTATTGTAATAGATTTTGATGAACATACATTTGTTATCAATTCATTAATTAAATAACTATAATTTATAAAAAATTGTGATAATTGTTTATAATAATTTTCAATTAAATTATATTTGATTAAAACTTGCTCTTTAATATTTAAGATATCTGTTTGATTTATAGAATCCAATTTTATATAATGTAATTTATTTAAAAATATGATATTTGATAATAATTCACAAATATTTTCAAAAAAAAATTTATATAATTTCTTCATATCTTCTATTAAATCTTCTTTTATTTTTATATTTGATTTATCTTTTATTATTTCTTCATCTATAGACTCATCACTATCAATTAATTGTTCAGTACTTGAATCTTTAAGATTATTTTGGAAAAAATTTAATGAATTTGATTTATTTAAGATTTCAAACATACATAATTTACATATTACTTTTGTATTTTTAAATCCCCATTTAGTAAATCCTTTTTCAAAATAAGTAAAAAAATCCATAAATTCATCTTTATTTTTTTTAAATATATCAATTTTATAATTTAAAACATCTTCCATACAAATAAAAAGATATCTTAAATAATTAATAAAATCTTTTGAATTTTTAAATCTAATTAATTCATTTGTATGATGTTCTTTTTTTTTACAAATAATACAAGTTTTTTTAAAATAATCATTTTTACATTTATGTCTATAAAAATGTTCACAGATTCTTGCAATTTTAATTAATTGAGATTCAAATTTAGAAATAATAGGTTTTTGTGAAGGCATATATGGAAATTTAGTTTCACTTATATCAAATATTGGTTTATATCCATTATATATTGAATCTATTAAATAGGCATCATTTCCACTTTCTTTTGTTATTTTTTCTTGTGAAGGTTGTGGTATTAAAAAATATTTTCTTTGACTTTTTCTTATTTCTTTTAAACTATATTTTTGACTAAAGAAAAGAGGTTTTTTTGGCTTTTTTACTTTAAATGTATAAAATATTTTTTCCTTATTTTGTTGTTCATTTGACTTTATTTTTTTTTCTTTTTTTTTCTTTTTTTTTTTTATTTTTTTTCTATTTAATTCAATTTTATTTTTAACTTCATTAATTTCATTATTTTCATTTATTATATTATTTTCTTGTTTTTTATTACATTTTTGACAATTACATATTTTTTGACATTTATAACATATCCATCCATTTTCTTCTGATTCTTCTTTAATTTTATTAAATGAATTTGAAAAATATGAAACAATACAATTTAAACAAAAATTTTGTTCACAATCATCAATTGAACAAGTAATTATTTCCTCTTTTTTTTTTAATAAATTACAATAATGACATAAAAAATAAAAATCATTATCTGAAATTAAAGGAATTTCAATTATGATGTCCCCCATTTTGTGTTAAAATTTTATCAATTATTTTAAGTTTAAATAATAATTAGAAATATAATCTTTTTAATTTTTTTAAAAAAATAAAAATATATATTAGAAAAAATGAATAAAAGTATTTATTTTAATAAAAATAATTTTTAATGATTAAAAAAATATTTTAAAATAAAAGCATATAATGAATTATAAATTAATTATTTATATATTATAAATAAATGGAAGATTCAGAATTCAGTCACCCAGATTTACCAATTTTATTAGAAAATTTTGGAAATAACATTTGTGCAGATTGTAAAGAAAAAAATCCTCGTTGGTCATCAGTTAATAATGGAATATTTATTTGTTCAAAATGTGCAAGAATACATAAAACATTTAATAATAATATTTCAATAATAAAATCAATAGAAGCAGATTTATGGGATGATAATGATATAAATTATATTAAAAAAGGAGGAAATATGAGATTTAATAATATGATGACTGAATATAATATTCCAATGTTAAAAGATACAATTGTATATAAATATCATACTAAAATTGCAGAATATTATAGAAAATTATTATATAATGAAGTTAATGGTTTAATTATTAATTTTCCTAAACCCACTTTAGAAGAAGGAATGTTAAAAATTGATTATGAAATAAATAATACTAATAAATTATATATTATTAATAATAATATATATCAAAATAATAATTTTAATAATCCTTATATTCAAAATAGAACACAAAATACTCTTGGACAAGATTGGAATAATGTTATTTTTTCTATGGGAAAAGTTATTAATAGTGTTGGTTCTCAAATTAAAAGTAAAATGAAAGATTATAAAATTGATGAAAAATTAAATAGAGCTAATGATTATTTACATGAGAAAAAAGAGAAAATTGCGAATTCTGAAATTTTTCAAAATATGAAAAATAAAGCTGAAAATGGTATTCAAATTATAAAAGAAAAAGCATCTGGATTTTATAATATACAACATCCAAATATTGAAAATTTTAATGAAGATAAAAGTTCAGATATATAAAATTAATAGATATAAAATATTAGTTTGAATTTTTTATTTTTATATTTAAATTTTTATATATTATTTGTTAAATTATCAAAAATTATAAAATAAAATAATTACATATTATTATTAAGACATATTTTATCTAATAAATTTGTTTTTTCTGAATTCTCATTTTCATTTTCTTCTAAATCATCCATACTAAATAATAATATACAATCACTAAAAGTTATTTTTTTATTATTAAAAGGGTCAACAATTGATAAAAATTTAAATATGTTTATTTCAATATTTTTTTGACAATATGGTATTGATTTTATTAATTCAATAAATTCTTTCTCATTTAATATTCCATCACCATCAATATCAAATTTTCTAAATAAAGTAACAAAATTTTTTAAATATTTATCTCTATTTCTTACTTGATAATTACCAATTATATTAATAAAATCATAATATAAAATATTCATTTCTTCTTTATTTTTTACTAAATTAAATATTTCTTCTCTAGTTAATTTATTTTTTGTTTTTGGTGAAGAATAACTCTTTGAATAATTATTATTAAAAATAATATTTATCAAATTATTTGAAATATTATTATTATTATTATTATTTTCATTTATCAAATATTGATTATTATCATTTTTTTCATTTAATTTTTGAATATATAATAAAATTTTTTTTTCTATTATTTGAGCCTCTTCATTAGTAAAAATATAATAAATAATGCCTTTCCATTCTTCTTCATTTAATAAACCTTCTATTTTATTATTCAACATTTTCTGTAAATATGTTTTTGATTTGAAAGGATTTTTTATTTTTAAATAATATTCAATTAATTCTAATACAGTATTTTTTAATTTATCTAAAAGAAATCTACTTTCTTCTTCTTGTTCATTTCTTAATATTTTACCAAATAAATTAATTTCAATATCAGTATTACTATATAATTTAATTGCATTTATAATTGCAGCTGCCCATTCAATTATTAAATTTTTTAAACCATATTTATTAAATAAATAAGTATACATAAATTGTTCCATTGTTTCTCTTGATAATTTATTTGCATTACATTTTTTATCATATATTATTTTATTATTGTATATTTCATTCATAATTTCTTTTGCATTTTTTAATGATAAAACTTTTGGTGTTATTGGTAAAATATTTTTATTTATATTTAATATAGTATTTTTATTTATATTATTATTTTTATCAATTATTTCTTTAATTGGAGAAATATTTTTATTTTTTTCATAAATTTCTTTAGCATTATTAAGTAATTTTTCACTCATTAATTTATTCTCATTTTCTAATAAAATTAATTTATTTTGTATTAAATTATTTTCATTTGACAAAATATCTTTTTCTTTTTTAACTGTTTTCAACTTTTGTTCAAATTCAATATTATTGTCTGAAGATTTTAACGCCTCTTCTAATTGACTTCTTAAAGACTCAAATTTTTCTTCAATTTTAGGATGAATTAAATTAATTATTTTAATTAATTTTTCACCATAATTAAAAATATTGTTAAATAATAATGACGCAATTCCTTTATATTTTTCATTCAATTTTTCTATAAATTGTTCACTTAAATATTTATATAAATTAAATGTACTTTTAATTATTATATTAGCATAAATATAAAGAGGAATATTGTTGTTTAAACTTAATTTTAGTTGTTCTGTTTCTACATTAAATTTACTTTGGAAATTATTTTGTAAATTTTCATTTAATTCAATAGAATTTATTTTATTTATAATTTCATTGAATAAAGGAAGTTCATTTTCTAATGAAATATCTTCAATATCTTTTTGTTCAATATCAATTATTGAAATTGTGTCTTTTGTACTTTTACCATTTAATAAAATTAATTGTGGAATTTGATTTAATAATAAAATTACTTGATTTTGATTTATCAAATCAATTTTTAAATCAGTTAAATTATTATATATAGTAAGTGATTCTACTAAAACTTCAAAATTATTAAAATCATTATTTCTTATGTCTAATATTGATATTTTTTTTAATTCCATTAATTCTTTTGGAAAATATTTTAAATTACAATTATTGACATTACATTCTGTTATTTCTATATAATTTTTTGATAAATTTTCTAAAAGATAATAATTATTTTTATTGTCTAAATCAATACCATTTAGATCTACTTTATTACCATTTTTACTTACATATTGGGAAATTGAATTTGTCATATTATAATATTTGTAATAAAAAAATTATTTAAATTATTTTTATAAAATCAAGAGTATAAAATTTGATAATTTAAAATAGTTTAATATATAAATGTTTTATAGATATAATTATGAAGATTTTTTAAAAACAAAAAAAATAAATGAAAAAGCCTTATTAAAATATTTTATTTTTATTTTTGATGATTTATATCAAAGAGTAGAAAATAATAAAACTAAAGATGGGAAAATTTCAATGGAAACAATGAGATTATTTTTCCAATATCCAGAATTAATTTTTAAGTTAATTTGTACTGCATTAAATATTTCCATTGAAAATAGAATTTCAAAAGATCAATTTCTAGAGATTATATTCAAATTATACTGCAGTGAAGATAATGAAAAAATGAAATTCTATTTTAATATTTTTTCCCCTAATGAAAAACAATTAATTAATTGTAAAAATATTGAACTAATTTTATTTAATTTCCATTTAATCAATTATTCAAATAATTTCAATTATTTAAATAAGATTATTAATAATTTAAATTTAAAAGAAAATATGAGCTTTTCAGAATGGGAAGAATTAAATTCAAGAAATTCAGATTTATTTTATTTAATGAATTTTTATATAGAAGATACGAAACCATTTAATGATTATTTAATTAATGATTTATTTATTAACGAAATAAAAAATAATATTATTAAAAACGAATTTAGGAATAATAATTTACAAGATAAGATCACTAAAAATTTTAAATTATATCTTAATTCTTTAAAAAAAGAGAAAGATGATTTATTTTTTAATGATTTATCATTATATAATTTTAAAGCTAAAACAAAAGACTTTTATGACGAAGATATTTCAAATAAAAATAATATATTAGATATTTCAAACATTAATATAAAAAAAATACAAACTAGTAAAAGTTATTCAAATCTAAGAATGAATAATTTATTATTACATCAATATGATAATATGACTATTACTGGAAATTCTTCTACTCAATGTGAAGATGATTATCAATTTTTACATCATATTACTTCAAATAAATCATCTTTAATTTCCTCTCAAAATATTATTCAAATTCCAATTAATAAGTTCATTAAAGCTTTTCTTTATTCAAAAAACGAAAAAAAATTTATAGAAAAAGAAATTGATATTATTGATAATGTTATTATTGTTTATTCTGAAGGAATAGTAAATCAAATTATTGATTTAAGATATTCATTTATTGAAACTAATTTATCAAAAGTTAAACACAAAGAAAAACATTATCAAAGAATTTATATAATTGCCAAATTTAGTAATTTTAAAAATAATGCTTTTAAATTATTCTTTGATAGTAATTTTGAATATGAAAATTTCTTATCAAAAATTCCAACAAAAGATTTATATTCAACATTTATAAAAAATTATGAAATAAAAGAATTAATTGGTATAGGAGGATTTGGAAAAGTATATAAAGTACTTAATAATGAAACTGGAGAGACTTTAGCAGTAAAAGTAATTAATAAAAAAGAGATAAATTATAATGAAAGAGTTAGCTCATATAAAAACGAAATTTTCTCTTTTAATATGTTAACACATATTAATCATGAAAATATAATTAAAGCAATTGAATTATATGAAAATTGTGAAAATATTTGTTGTATATATGAATATATACCTCAAAATTTAACTCAATTTATTTTTTGCAATAAAAATAATTTTAATGTAAATATTATAAAAAAAATTTCATATCAAATAATTTGTGCTTTGAATTTTATGAAAAAAATAGGTTTAATTCATCAAGATTTAAAAAGTGAAAATGTAATGGTAAAATATGATAATAATATAAATAATTTGAATATTAAATTAATAGATTTTGGATTAAGTAAAATAATCTTAAATAATGAAACTTGTAATGGACAATTTGGAACTCCAAATTATATGGCTCCTGAATTAACATATTATGATGATTATAATTATAAAATTGATATTTGGAGTTTGGGAATCATTTTATATTATATAAAATATAATAAATTACCTTTTGATGATGATAGTAAATTAAAAGATAAAATTTTGAAAAATATTAAATACCAAAGAATTAGGTTTGGTAATTCTATATGTAAGTTTGAGAATAATGATGAAAAAATCTTTCAAAATATTATTCTTAATTGTTTAATAAGAAACCCTGATGATAGAATATCTATAGAATCTTTAAGTGAAAATCAATGGTTTCATATATAATATTTTTAATAATTATTATATGTATTTTTTGTATGGTATAAAAATTTATTTTACAAAAAATATAGGAATAATATTATTAAAATATCTTGACAAAATTAATTTTATAAAGTTCATATAAATATTTAATTTATAAAGAATTTGATATTTTACAAATAGAATAGTTATTTATAGGTAAAAAGATTTTAATAATTATAAAATTAATCAATTATATAGTCTGCATAAATATTTTTTTTAGTTTATAAACTATATTTTTAGTTATTTATTAGATAAGAAAAAACTAACTTTTTTATACTTTTTTATTATAATAAGTAAATAATTAAATAATTTTTTTAATTTTAAAAATTAATTTAAAAAAAATCACTTAAATAAAAATTGTTAATTAAACAATTAAAAATAATTTAATTTTCTTCTTGATTATTAATAGCTTCAACTTTATTATTAATAATATTATAACTATTACATGCATTCTTGAAATTATTATACCAATCTTTAACAGTCATTGGTAAAGTAACATTTAAAATAATTTGTGGTATTTTCATTTTAAAATCAGATTGATTCATACTTAAAAAATAATAATTTTCATCATCTTCATATATTTTAAAAAAATTAATATAATTAATAATCCTATCAACATTTTTTTTTTGAGGAAAAATATTAAAAGGAACAGAAGTAGAGAAAATATAAGTTATATCATTATGTTTAAAAATAAATCTTTTTTCAACACTATCTCTTTCACTAATTAAAAAAATAGGAGATTTGGCCCAAGTATTAATAATATAATTTTTATAAATTTCTCCATCAATTATTTCTAAATTTTTTAAAAGAGAATCCCAAACTGGTCTAATTTTATTTCCATAAATAAATTTAATAAAAATTTCAATTGATTTATTATATTTTAACTCAGATTTTTTTAGAGTATATAGAGTTTTAATTAAATAAAATTCTTTATTTATAGGAGAACCTTTAACCCTTATATCAATTGTAATATCTTCTTTTTTCCAATAATTTTTCCAATCATCTAATGTTATTAATTCATTAAATAATTCAATTAAACCTTTTTTTGAAAATTTTATTGTATTTTTTTCATATGAACAAATTAAAGGTGAATCATTTGATAATAATAATTCATCATATTCTATATCATCATTTAAATTAAATCCATATATATCTTTATTATCTTTATTATCAATACTCATTTCTGGAATTGTATAAATATTTTCACTTTTTATTTTAATATGAAAACAATTATTTTTGTTTTTATCATGAAAAGATTTATCAAATTTTTGACTGTTCATATCATTATCTTTTAACAATTCAACTGATGATAATTGTTTAGTTCTTGCTCTAGTACAACCAAAAAGTTTAAAAAACTTTTTCATCTAAATTTAATTTTCGATAAATATTATAGTTTCATTAATTTTTTGATTAATTAATTATTAATATAAATATTATGTAATTGTGCAGTTTTTTATATAAATTATAAATTTTATTATATTTATATTATACTTAATAAATATGTGTATTTCAGGACATTTAAAATATTTAGACGAACATGGTGGAACAATATTATTAAAAGCACCTAAACCTTCATATGAAGCAAATTTAAATGATTATTTAAAAAAAGATACTAATTTAAAAATAGATGAAATAAATTGTGAATATAAAATGTTTAATATTAAAAATATTCCTTATTTTATTTCATTACAAAATTACTTTATTCATATTAATAAAGATACAGGATTAATTATGGCTTTATTAAAAAATAAAAATATTTCAGATAATAGTAATAGAAAATTAATCATTTATTGTCATGAAAATAATAAAGATTTAGGTGAATTAATTCCATCATTAATTGATTTTACAATTCAATTTCGTCATGATTTTATAACTTTTGATTATTCAGGTTATGGTAAAAGTTTAGGTAAAATTGATAAAAATAAATTTATCTCAAATTCATCTTTAATAATAAATTCAATTAAAAGTTATTTTAAATATTCTGTTGAAAATATTATTGTAATTGGAAGAGAAATTGGTGCAGTTTCAGCATTAAATATTTGTAGAAATAATCCAGTTAAATGTTGTTTTTTATTTTCTCCTGTTTTTATGGGATTAATTGATAAAAAATTATTAAATGATATTATAATTCCTGTTTTATTAATTCAAGATAGTTCACTTAATACTGTATATAATTATAAGAAAGTTTCTGAATTTTGTTCTAAATTGAGACATGAATTTGAATGGACATCAAAAAAAAAATCTTTTGATAAAATATTAAATGAAAAAAGAGCAAAATTTATAAATAAAGTTAAAGAATTTATAAATAAAATTGATAAAAAAACTAGTAAATCAAGTTTAAGTACTAATGATTCTTATAATTTAAAAGATAATATTGATAAAAAGAAATTTTTAAATGAGGAAGAAACTGATTTAAATTGTACATATTCAAATCTTGTCAAAATTAAAAATAAAGAAATAATCATTTTCTCAGATGAAGAAGAAAATGATGATTAATTGTAAATTTTTAAAGTAATTTTTATTATTAAAGTTAGATTCACATTTATTTATATATATTATAAAAGATTTCACATCTAAACAAATATTATATAATTATATAAAAAATTTAAAAAATAAAACATACTAAAAACTTTAAATTTACTTATTATATATTATTATTATATATTTTAAAAAAATCCCTCAATAATAATTTTTAAAAATAACCAAAAATATACATTACAAATAAAAAATAACTTATTATAATCTAATAAAACTAATTTAATTAGCAGGAACAATTCTTGTAGTTCTTTTTCTTTTTTTTCTAGGCATAGGTAACTTTCCTTTATAAAATGGACTTTCATAATCAACAATTAAATAACCATCTTCATCTCTTTGTGGCATAGGAAACTTATCTTTAACATATCTATAATCCCCTTTAATTAATTTAGTTAATCCAGGAATTAAACTTTCAATCTTAACATATAAATCTTGTTCTTGTCTCATTTTCATATTCCAAGCTAATTTATCTTCACCAGGTGGAATTGGACTTAATTTTTCAGCAAATCTTGCTATAGCTTCTAAAAATTCAGGAAATTGCATATTATAATGCATTTCTGAGTCAATTTCATTTACTTTTGTTCTCATTGATAAATTAAAAATTACTGGAATATCTTTTACTGGGAAATCAGCATCCATTAATGCAGTACATATATTTGTAAATTCTTCAAGCCACATCCAATGAGAGTCTTTATTTCCTATTTTCTTTATTGGTGCATTACTATAGAATACTGCATCAAATATTGGTATATATGCTTTTAAAACATTATCTGTAAATTCATTGTAATAACGTTCCATTCTCCATTTATGATTATCAAATTGGTTTAAGTATGAATCATAATGGTTTTTAAAAGAATATTCTAATGCTTCTGTTATTGATGACATTTGTTTTGTTCTGAAATATTTATCTTTTGCAACTTTTACTAAAAGCATCATAAATTGATGTCTTATTATATTATCTGGGACATTTGGATTTCTTTTTCTTTCTTCTTTATCTAATAAATTACTCTTTACTTCTGTTACTTTAACTAAAACATCATTTATTAAATATTTAGAATCTAATAAATTTGGACAATTTGATGCAAATTCTGTTATTTGATTTTGACCAATTTGCCATACTTTCCAACCTAAATATGCAGAAAGATTTTTATAAGTATCTAAAATTTTTTTCCAATGACTTCTTAATATTTTCTTTAATTCTACTTCTTGTTCATCAGTTAAATCTTTATCTTTACTATATTGTCCTCTTGCATAATCAAATTCAAAAGCATCATAAATTAAATCATCAGTTTCTCCTTCATAACGATAACGATAATAAGCCCAAATTGAAATAGGAAAAGTCCAAGGTGTTCTTGGTCTTTTTTTAATCTTTTTAATTTTTGGAGGACGTGGAATACAATTTTTAAATTGTTTAATATAATCAGGATATGAAATAACATCAGGATTAATTTCAACTTTAGTTTCTCCTAATTTAGTAATAATAAATTGTTTTAATTCTCTATCATTTTCATCATCATCATCATCATCATCTTCATTTATACTTTGAGTATGAATAATAGCTTCTTTTAATTCAGTTGTTTTATTAGAACCATAATTATCAACTGGAATATCATTTAAAGTTAAATAATAATTTAAAATTCCAGGAGGACACATTCTATAACAAACAAATCCTTCTCTTTTGTAAGTTGTATCAAAAGGTTTAAAACCTTCAAAACTTAAATATAATTTAACAACAGATGAACTCATATTACCTTCATTAATATGAGGTTTATATTGAAATTTTACTTCTTTCCAACCTTCACAAATCCAACAATTATTTTTTCCTCTTAATTTTTGAACATTTAATATATTTGTTTTTATTAATGGGTGATCATGACCAATTCTATAGAAAATTTGACTATTTGCAAAATGATCTTCTTTATAATCATTTTTATCAACAGGGAAAACAAAACCTAATTCATCTACTCTCATATCATTTCCATCAACATGAATTCCTAAAATTGTATGATTATCTTTTATATGTTCACTTATTGCAGTTGAGTCAATAATTCCTATATTATTATATGATATGTCTAAATGTAACATTTGGGTTTTTTTATTATGAAATAAATCACATAATTGATTTGTAAAATATGATACATTTTTTTTTACTGGTGCTAAATTACCTGCTTTTCTGTAATTTCCAGTTAATTGTAATTCATATAAATATGCATTTTTAAATTTTTTACCTGGATTTGATTTTTGTAATTCAATTAATGATGGTATTTCTTCATTTAAATTATCACCAATTGAATTCCAAGATAAATCTAAAATTTTTATTTTAGGATGTTTTTTAATTTCACTCATTATTAATCCAGCACCATAATTGTTAAATTGATTTTGATATAAAATTAAAACATCTAAATTATAACATTTATTAATTAAAGTAGATAAATTTTGTGCAATATCATCACCAATATTATTTTGTCCTATATTTAAATATTTTAATTTTGCATATATACTATTTGTAATTGCATTAATTATGTTTCTCATATTTGTATTACCTAAATTTAATCCTTCAAGATTTAAAGTTTCCAAAGAACATAAAGGATCATTTAAATATTTTTTTAAAATTTCTGCTCCAGTAAATCCCATTTTATTATAAGAAATATTTAAAGAAACTAATTTCCCTAATAAAATTTTATTAGTAATAATAGTATTAAATAAGGGAATAAAAGAAATATCACTTAATCTATTTTTACTTAAATCAAGTTCAGAAATATGTTCAGCAACAGAAAGTGAATTAGTTAAACATTGAATATAACTATCACCAACTCTTTTATTATTTAATTCAACTTTAGAAATATCACCTTTTCTCTTTACAACACCAATTGGATTAGGAACAATTCTATATTTAATAGTATTTCTAACAAAATTAAAAGAAGGAGTTGAAAGTGTATTTGCACCTTTACGAAAAATTTCATTATCTTTATGTAATTTATTAAAAAATATATTAAATGATGCTGGATCACTATATCTTGTTTTTTGAAAATCATGATTTTCATATATTGGATTATTATAATCTCTTTCTAATCTATCAATATCATTTCTTGTTTCTGTTGAATTATATAATCTTATATAATCTGCTCTATCTTCATTTGTTAATGCTGGCTCTGTATGAGTTTGCATTTCTTCAAATTGTCTTCTTCTGAGATGTTTATCTAATTTTTTTAATTTGTAAAATTCTAATTCTTTTGCAAAGTGATGATTTATTTGAGGAAGTTGAATTGGATTATTGTTTTCGTCATTTGACATTTTTTTTTTTTTCAGTTATTTAAAAATTTAAAGATGTTTTTTTTTATTTATTTTTTATTATTTTAAATATTATTTTTTTTATTTATTATCTTTGTTTGGTAATAATGAAAAAACCTGCTCATTTAAAATTAAAGGATGTTGTTAAAAACAAAAGAATTCATGCTATTAGTTCAAATTTTGAAGAAAGAAAAAAACAATATGAAGAAATTAAAGCACTTAGACAAGAATTAAAAGAAAGAAAAAAAGAAATTGTTCAAAAATTTAAAGATGAAAGAAAGAGAATTGAAAGAAAAAAGAAACAAAAAGAAATTAATATGATTAAAAGTGGGAAATATGAAATTATTGAAAATCCAACTAAAATTAAAAAATGGAAGAGAAAAGCAAGAAAATTATTACAAAAATTACCTCCAGAATTATTTTATGAAAAAAGTAAATAAATTTAAAAATTATTCTTTAAATATAAATATTTTTAATTATTCAATTTGTTTTTTTTAAATTTAATTTAAAATATTTATTATTTCAATTTCTGTTTTCTTATTTTTATTTTCAAAATTTATTTTTAATATTTTTTGATGTTTTAACATTAAATAATTTTTTTTAATATTAATAAATATATGATGTCAGTTGAAAATTCAAATAAATCAAGATTTGATTCTCAATTGATTATTTATAATTCATTATCTTTAAATGATCTAGAAATTTTTAATAAAAAAGCTGCAACAATTCATATAATTAGGAGATTTAGTTTTACTAAAAATATAAGATTAGAAAATTTCAATGAAATTAATGAAAAAATATTTTATTCATTTTCACAAAAATTAAATAGTAAAGAAATTAAAAAGAAAAAATATAATGAAGAAGAAAAAAAAGAAATAAAAGAATATTTATTATTAAAAATCCTTAAACAACGTAAAAAAGAAGCAAAAAAAATTTCAAATTTTTTAAAAAGGAAATTACAAATAATTAAAATTAAAAAAGGATTTTTAATTCAAAAAATAATTCAAAAAAGAACAATTTTAATAACAAAAATTCAAAGTCATATAAAAGCTTTTTTAGTTAGAAAATCTATTAATTCAATATTTAATTGTGAAAATGTATTTTTTTATTGTTTATCAAAGAATTTACAAAAATTTAACAATTATGAAAATAATGTAATTAATGAAACTATTATTAAATGTAAAATATATAATAAAGGAACACAAAGTAAAGAAATTAATTTTAAATATTGTAAATATTTAAAATGTTTTTTCCTTCCATTATCAAATTTAAGAGTTATAAAAAGATTATATCGAGTTAATTTTATTATTAATAATAACGCAATTATTGACCCAAGATATGAAATTGATACTGATAATAAAGGAAATTTTTATAATTTAATTCATAAAAATATGATTTATAGATTTAAAAAAAATAATTTTATTAAAGATGATTTTAATTCAAAATTTTGGGAAAGTATTTTTGAAATTAAAAAAAGAAATAAAAGAATAAATAGTTTTGACAGTGTGACATTAACTAATTCAAATTTATCAAATGAAATTATGAATGAAAATGAAAAAAATAAAAAAACAATAAAACCAATATTGAAAAAATCAGGTTCAAGAAAATTAAATTATACTAGAACAAAAAGAAAAGTAAGTTTTAATAATAAAATATCTTTTTCATATTAGTTATTATTAATAATAATTTTTTTATTATGTAAATATCATAAAAATACTAATAACTTAACATAAAAATTATAAATAAAAAAAATTCCAAATATACTAATTTATTAACAAATTTATTTATGTATAAAAATTAATCAAATTAAAAAATAAATCAAGTTTTATTTAAAATATTCTTATAATAATTAATTATAAAAACTTTAACCATAAAAATAAATAAGTAAAAAACAAATTATTTTTTTTATATAAAATATTTTTTAAATTTATAAATAATATATTAAATATGGATAAATTTGATAAAAAATTAACTAATAAAATTCTATTAAAATTTAACAATGCAAAAGAATGGTCAGATTTAATTCAAATATTAAAAAATTTAAAAGAAAACTTAGTAAAATATTCATCATCAAATATGGGAAATTTAACAGACAAAATAACATTAGCAAAGCGTTTAGCACAATGTTTAAATCCAAATCTTCCAGCAGGAGTACACGAAACATGTTTAGATGTTTATTCAATGTTATATGATAATATAAAAAAAAATAATAATAATATTTTAGGTGAAGATTTAGGTTTATATTCTTCTGGTTTATTCCCTTTTTTTGCTTATGCTTCAATACAAAATAAAATTAAATTTTTTAATGAAATTATTAAAAAACATTATTTAACTTTAGAAGATAAAGAATTTAATTTATGTTTACCTGGAATGATTGCAAGTATTTTACCAGCTTTAGATGAACAAAATGAAACAATGCAAAAAAATTTAAAAGAAATTTTTAAAGAAAGTAGAAATAAAGTTGGTGAGAGTACTTTTTTTGGTTATTTATGGGATATTATTTTTAGAAATAATAAATTAAGATTACCTTGTATAAAATATATTAATGAAATTATTCCTATTTATAAAGAAATTGAAAATGATGATGAAGCAATTGAAGAAATTAAAAATAATCATTATCCAAATTATTCAATTTTAGTTTTAAATTCTTTGAAAGTTTTAATTGAAGATAGTGAATTAATTCCACAAAGAATTGCAATGGATTTTATTATATCACATTTTCCAATTAATAATAAAATTTTTAATGAAGATGAAAAAATTAATTTATTAATTTCAGGTTTAAAATTATTAATTAAAAATGATTATTCAACAACAAGAAGATTATTAATTTGGTTAATGGGACCAGGACAAGAAGATGATTTAGAAGTAGAAGATTTAAATGTAAAATATATGATTCAATTACTTATTAAATCATTAAATAAAATTTTTGATTTTACTAATAAAAATATTTTAAAATATCAAAATGATTTAATTAATGGTATTAAAATTACTGATCAATTATTTAAACAACAAGTTAGATTAGTTGATTATATTTTAGAACCTATTTCTATTAATATAATTAATGCTATTGAAAATTATTGGGAAAAATCTAATCAATCACCTAAAGATGAAATTATTTTAAAAATTAAAAATTTTTATTCATATGATCCTGGTTATTTAGATTGTCTTTGGAGTTCACTTGGTAAAAAATTAAGTATAACTGTTTCAAATTATAATAATTTAGGTGTTGAAAATGATATAAATAATAATAGTGAAAATGATGATGATTTAGATAATAATGTTTTAAATGATCTTGATTCTATTATTAGAGTTTTAAATTTTTGTTTACTTTATGTTCAATTAGAAAAAAGAGATAAAAAAATTAAATTTTATATTCCAATAATTTCATCTTTATTAAGAAGTTTGCAAATATATTCAATTCAATCAACTGATGATTTTAGTAATATTCGTCCAATAATAATGTTATCACTTAAATTAACAAAAAGTCTTCAATTAGGAATAAATTCAGAAGATGTTCCTTTTATTGAAAAGACAACTAATTTAATAGTAAGAGAAATAAAATTTTCATCTACACAAGGAAATTCTCTTCAATATATTTTAAAACAAAATAAACAAAATGTAGAATTAATAGATTTTTTCAGTGAAAATATTCTTTTATATCAACAAACATATATTACAATATGTAAAGTAATGTTAGAAGAAGAAGAAATATCAAGAGATGATATAAAAATATTTAAACATGCCACCGAATTATCATTAATTATTCAAGAATATATAAATAATAAATCAACTGATATTCCAGAATGGATTTTTTATTTAGAAAAAATAATATTTAGTACAAATATTGATTTATCTCTTTCAGGAATTTATTATTTATTAGATTTATTTATTGTAACATCAGAAAATATAATTTATGATAATATAAAAGCTTATTTAAGAACTGATGAAATATCAGAAGAATTAATTGATAAAGATTTATTAAAAGATATAATTTATCAAACACATGTTAATAGTAATTGTATTGAATTATCAATGGCAAAATTATGGTTATTAATTGAAGAACAAAATCATCAAAAACCAGTAGTTGATTTATTAATAAAATTTTTTATGATTGAACAAAATGTTTTTCAAAATACAATAAGTAATACATTTGCAATAAATGATATTGAACAAAATGTAAATGCAATAAAGAAATTTACTCAATTTTGGAAATTAACAAGTGAATTTTATCCAAAAACAATATTTTTTGAAAATGGAGAATGTATATTTAAAATGTTAGATTATTTAGATCATGAACATCCACTTCTTCGTCATTTATCAAAATCTTGGTTAAGTGAAGCAAAAGATCAATTTAGTAAAATAATTGATCCTTTATTAAAAGTACTTCTTGATAGAGATACAAAATGGTATATTTCATTTCAAAAACAATTATATTTTACAAAAGAATATGATAATAGAAGAATAATTGAAGCTTTTAGAAAATTAAAAAATATTATTATTAATGTTCCTGAAGTTGCTGTTAATCATTTTGTTAATAAATCAGTTTCTAAAGATTTAATTTATATGGATGATTTTGGAAGAGAATTAAAAAGTGTTACTAGATCAATTTCAATTGAACATTATTTAGAATTATTAGTTAGTATTAGTTTAAGATTTATTCAAGGTAAATTTATTGAAAGTATTTCTCAAAGTTTTTATAGAGAAAATTTTTCTGTCAATGCTGCATCTTGTGAATTTTTAGAATTTTTATTAAGTTTTATTGAACCTAAAAGTAGAGTTATGAATATTGCTAAATTAATAGTTGATCCTGTTTTAAATATTTTACATGAAAGTTTATTAACTAATGATGAAGTTATGCAAGTTCAATTAATAAATTTATTAAAAGTTCTATTATTAAGTACTAAAGATGAACATTTAAATTTTAAAGATGATACTGTTTCTATTTTTAATAATAGTAAATTTTTAAATTGTATTGTTTCAGGAATACAAATTAATTATATTTTTGTAAGGGGATATTTTATTAATTTTGTTGAAAGTTGTTTACCAATTTTTAGTAATATTCTTGATAAAAGTTCTAATTTAAAAATTGCAAAAAGATTAATTAATACTACAACTGATTTTTTAGTAAGTAGAATTCAATATAATATTATTCCAAAAACTGATAATAAACTTAATTCAATGCAATTAAAAGAAGATGATAAATATTTCATTGTAAAAAATTATATTGAACAATATAAAGATTTTAAACAATTAGATGAAAATGATGTTAATGTTATTATTAAAGGATTAAAAAATATTTTATTTCATTTTTTAAATATTACTAATCCAGATTTATCACCTTATAAAATAAATTGGTTAGAATGTAAAAAAGAAATATTTAATCAATCAACTTCAAATTTTTCAATATTTGGTTTTTTTGGAAGTGGAAAAAACAATGACACAAAAAATAAAGAAAATTTAGAACAAAATCAAGAAATTGGAATTCAAATAATTGATATATTACAAGATGTTATTGCTTCATTTTGTACTGTTTGGATTAATGATTCTGGAATGAGAAATTCAAAAGATTTTTGTCTTAATGAATTTGGAATGTTAGCAAATTCTTTTGAAGAATTTTCTTTTAGTGAATATCAAAAAAAAACTAATTCTTTATTATTCAGACAAAATGAACAATTAAAAGATTCAATTATTATTATTCTTAGAAATATTTTTATTAAATATCCTATTGAATTTATGAAAAATTTTATTGATTTATTTAAAAATGAAAATAATAAATATATTTCTAAAGATAAACAATATAAATTGACTATGATTGAAATTTTAGAAAAATTAGATATTCCAATTGAAATATTTTTATTAGTAATTAATAAAAATATTGATATTAATAAAATTAAAGATATTAAGAAATCTAAAACTAGAGTAAAAGATATTTATCCTTATTTTTTAAATAAAACTCAATGTATATATGAAGCTAAAATTTGTCATTTAGTTTATGCATTTTTAAATTATAATAATTCAAATACAAAATTTGAAAGTAAATTATTAGTTGAAATTTGGAATGAATTAATAACATTTATTAATATGATGATTGAATCAAAATCTCCAATGACATTATATTGGTTATATGAAATAATTAATTTAGTTTTATATAAATTACCAGTTAATGAAATTACTACTGATTCTTCAATTAAAAAAAAATTAAAAGTGATTATTGTAAATCTATTTAACAAATTATTAGATTTATGTATTTGTAATAAATATGATTCAATTTTTGAAGAATCATGTCAAATAATTACTCCTTTACCTCCTTCAGTTTATGAGAAAGTTGCAGTTGAAATTTATGGAAAAGATATATCAAAAATACAAACAAAAACAAAAAGAAAAGTAAAAATTATTTCAGAAAAAAAAATAAATGTAAATGAAAATATAATATTAGAAAATAGTAATATAAAAGAAGAATCAGATAAAAAAGAAGAAGAAAGTAAAAAAATAGAAATAAAAAAAGTACCATCAACAGTAAAAAATGATACAGATACTTTATTAAATTATTATAATTTATTACATGATTATGTAGAAAATGGAACAGTAATTAAAAATGAAGATTTAATAATTGCATATAGAAATATTGGTTTTATAACATTAAGTTCATTATTTTATACAACAATGAAAAATATATTCCGTCAAGATAAAATGTCACCATATTTTCAAATATTAATTAAAAATTTATTTTCAATAATGAATGAAAGAAATATAATAAATAGAATTTATATTGATTTATCAACTGAATTTTTACATAGTTTAATATCAAATGCAGCATCAATAACTTGTGGTTCATGTAAACAAATGATTATTGATTTCTTTTTAGAAAGTGATTTCTTTAATATGTCATTGAAAAATTTAAGATTATGGAAAAATATTATTAGTGAATTTTCTCGTTCTTATGCTAATTTAGTAAGTGATTTAACTGATAAAATGACACAAGGAACTGGTTTATTTTCAAAAAATAATGAACAATTTATTATTATTGCAATGAGAAGATTATCTTTTATTATTTATTCATGTCCAAAAGATACTTTTTCATCTAAATTAATGATTATTATGGAAAAAATTAAAGAAATGATAACTAGATTTAATGAAAATCCAAATTTAGAATGTGAAATATTTTTAATGTTAAGAATAATGTTTTTAAGATTCTCAAGAGAAAATTTAATTGAAATGGTAAGTGCATTATGGCCAATAATATTTGCAGAAATAGTAAATATAACAAATAATAAAAGAAAAAATCCTTCATTAGAATTAGATAATTCAGGATATAAATTAATAGAATTATTATCAGTTGCAAATATGGATGAATTTTGTTTATATCAATGGATATTTTTTTTAGATACTTATAAAATAGATGATTTAGATATTAATGAAGAAAATAGTGAATTAAATAAATTATTACATAGTAATGAAAGATCATTTAAACCTTTTGCAATGGGAATGGCTAAACATTGGGATGAATGTAAAGAGTTAATTGAAAAATATAAAGAAAAAAAATTTGAAGAATTTGAAAAAAGAACTTTAATGATTCATACACAAAAATTAGTTTCTCAAGATCAATTAGCTAGTATGATTGCTAGAATTTTTGTTTATGTAGGTATTATGAATAATTTTAGAAATGTAATTGATTTAGATATTATTGAAGAAGTCATTGAAAAAGATTTTTTAATTACTTATTAAATGAAATATCTTTTCAATATAATTGATTTTATAAATTAAATATTTACATTATAAGTTTGTTTATTTAAAATGTTAATTTAAAATTTAATTTTGTTTAATGAACATAAAATCATTGTTATATCATCATGTATATTTCTTAATTTTTTACTTTCTGGCATTTCAATCATTTTATTAAAACTTAAATTTGCTTCTTCTGAAGCTTTATATAAAACATGATCTAATAATTTATAAGATATATTTTCAACATTATTAAATTTCTTTTTTTTTTCATATTGTTTTATTAATTTTGAAACTTCAGAACTTTTTAAAAAATCCCATAATCCATCACTAGCTAATAAAATATATTTATCTTTATCATTTAATTGATAAACATTTATTTCAGGAACATAACTAATATAAGGTCCTTCAAAATCAACAATTTCTTTTTTATATTTATCTTTATTATCATTTGTTTGTATATGTTCATTAAATTCTTTATATTTTAAATGAAAATCTCCTAAAGTTCTTGTTGGTTGTAATCTTCCTTTAACATAACAAGATTTAGGATTATTTTTATGACATTTAAAAATATTTTTATCATGAGGCCATAAATTAATTAATCTTTCTTGTTCATATTTTTTTCTAGCATTAAAAACTTTTGTTAATTTATTTACTAAATAATTATTTTTATTATTATTTGATATTGAAAACATTCTTGCTTTACTATCACCTAAATTAGCAATATATAATTTATTATTAAATATAATTCCAATTAAAGCACAAGTACCTAAAGTTGCTTCTCTTCCTTCACCAGATAAATATTTTTCATATGAAATATTATAAAATTCACTTTCAATTCTATAAAAAGAATTTAATAAAGCATTTTTAATTTTATCATCTTCATTTAAATATTTTGGTAATTTATTATAAGCATTAATAAAATAATTAAATATATTATTATTTGCATATTCTGATAAAGAAAATCCACCATGACCATCAAAGACACTCATAAAAAATGCATTATTAGAATTTTCTAAAGTAAATTTTTTTAAAGTATAACGATCTTCAATTGGATTATTTGAACTTAATTGTAATGCAAATGCAGAATTATTTATTTTTGTACTTATTATTTTTGGAAGTATTTTTTCTAAACGATAATTATATGGTGTATAATAATATCTATTATTTGAAAAAAATTTTGCTGTTTGATATATAAAATAACTACTACCTATAATTGAAGAAATATCAAAAATATTTTCAAAAAAATTTTTCATTTATATTTTTATTTACAATTAATATTATTTATTTGTTTATAAAAAAAATATTATTACTATTTATAATATTATAATTATTTATTTTTTACTTGAAACATTTTTTCTTTTTTTTCTTTTACCATATCCATCTACAAAATTCCACATTAAACGATAATTTGCTCTTAATCCATTAATTCCTTCTTCTTTACTATGAATTCTACAACATTCCTTATAACTATTTTGATAATATTCAAAAGCTAAAATTTTCTCAGTTTCTCCTTGTCTAAATTTAACATTTTCATTACTTTTAAATTCATGTTTAATTAAAGGTAAAATTAAACTTTCTTTAATATTATCATCATTTTTTTTAACAAATTTCTCAATAAATAATTCTTTTCTATCATTTGGATTATCTCTAATATTAATACTAGAAGAAACTTTAGGTAAAGTAGTTTGAGAAATTTTAGGTTTTTTAATTTGAGGAGATTGAAATAATTCTAAAATATCTTTTCCAGAAGCAACACTATCAATTACATTTCTACTCATTTCATTCATTCCAATATCTTCACCATGAGGAGAAAAATCTTCATCTATTTTTTTTTTCATTTCTTGAATAAATCTACCTTCATATGATTCATTTAATATTTCATCATCTTCAATTATATTATTTTTAATTTTTTTAGGTTCAATTTTAATAAATCTTTTTTTCTTAATTGGAATTTGAGTTTTAAATATAATTTTCTTCTCATTTTTTTCTTCTTCTAAATCTTCAGTTGGAATTGGAGCATTTTTACTATAATTTTTCATCATTGAAAAATCAACATTAACTTCATCTGCAATTTTAATAAATTCTTTCATTTCTTCTTTTTTTAAAGTTTCCCAATCTAATTTAAATTTCCAAGGTGATAAATTTATATTATTAATCCCAGTATAAATTTCACCAATTATTTCCATATTCATATCCCAAATTTTAACTTTTCTATCTTTTGATACTGAAATTATTGAAAATGGTTCATCTATTTTTGTTAAATAGACAATTTCTTCTGAATGAATTTTACTTTCAAAAACTATTAAATTAGGATAAACTGAATAAAATGGACCCATAAATTTTTTTTCTTTTTGTAAATTATGAATTAAACTTGTTTCTGCATGTAATTCTTCAGTTTTTAATATATTAAATGTAGATAAAATTGATTTTTCTTCCATTATTTTAATTTTATATTTTTTAAATATTGGAAGTAAATTTATCATTTTTAAAAATCCTTTATCATCACCAACAAGTAAATATGATTTTGGTTTATTTTTATCTTCATTTGAATCATCATAATTTAATAAATCATCATCAAATGAAATATCTTCAGGTGGATTTGATAAAAATTCTTCTCCATATTTTGGTTTTTTATCATTTAAATCTCCAAAATTATGATAAAAAAATAAAAAAGATGAAATTGGATTTGGAATAAAACCACTTTCTTTTCTGAAATAATTCATAGTTCTAAAAAAGCATTCACCACTTAATTTAGGATGTGGATTAGTTCCCCATAAAAATATAGAACCATTAGAATAACCAACAGCTAAAACAGGAAAAGGATCTAAAAATTTTAATACAATTGCATTATAATTTCTATAATTTTTAATATAACATGTTTCTTCCATTTTAGTTAATTCAAAATTCCAAATATTAACAATTCCTTCAACTGAACCAGTTGCAAAATTATTATATCTTCTTGAGAAATCCATACATAAAATTTCATTTTTTTTATTTCCTACATTATGTGATCCATAAATTCCTCTTAATTTAATTGATTGTTCTGGATCTTTTTCATTATACATATTAATTATTGAATCTAAACTTGTTGTTACTAAAATGTAATCTTCATCTTGTGTTCCTGGTAAATTCCAAAAAACAAACATTGATGTTACATCTTTTGTATGATGAGTCTTTATTGTTGATATACCATCTCTTTCTATTTCATATTCATTTATTGGTTTTATTAATGAACCATTTCCTGCATTAAATTGTTGAACTGTACCATTTGAAAATCCTATATATAAAAGACGATATTGATAATCAAAACAAAAACAACGTATTTTTGTTTCATTATCAAATCTTTCTTGTTCTAAAAATTTTTTAAATACATATAATAAATTCCCATTTACTGAACTATATATTCTTATATCTTTTAATGTTGCTACAAAAAAATGCATATGATATTTATTAAATTCACATTGAATTGGATAATTAATTTCTTTTTGTTCTTTATTTGCTTTTGATATTTCACTTTCTCTATATTTTTGATCATAAAATATCATTTTATTACCATAAATAACAAATCTATTATATTTTTTAATATAAAGTAATTGATTAATAACTAATTTTTTTTGTTCAACTTGTAATGTTTGTAAACATTGTCTTTGTCTAACATCCCATATTTTAACAATAGCATCTTCATCAACAGAAACACACATATAAGAATCAGCTAAAAATTTAACACAAACAACAGGAGCAGAATGACCTTCTAATTTACCTTTAAAAGCATCATCAAGACTTAAATCAGTAGCAAAAATATTAATATTATATTCAAAGCCAGTTGATAATATTAAACCATTTGAATCAATATTTGGATTATATGCTAATGTTCTAACACCACCTTCATATGTTCTCCAAATTTTTAAAAATTCTTTTTCATTTATATTAAATAATCTAATTTTACCATCCATACATGCAGTTAATATTAAAGGTGGTTTTGATATTTCAATAACATCTAAAATTTCACCTTGATGACCTTTATTATATATTGGATTTCTTGAATCAATTATTGAATTATCAAAAAATATATTTCTATGCCAATGTCCTTGATTATATAAACATGTAATTTTATCTCCATCTCTTTCAAAATCAATATCTAATTCATATAAATAATAATATTTTTCATTTTCTAATTTACGACCTGTACTTACCCAAATATCATTATCTCTTAAATACCAAATTCTTTTTTGAAGAGGATTTGTTAATAATTCATATATACATTCTCCATTTAAATCTGGAGTAAATGTAAAAAATGCGATTTTATTATTACTTAAACATAATGCTAATATATTATTTGCATAAAACATTGATAATACACTAAAAGTTAATGATTTAACATTTTCAACTTTAAATTTTTGTTTTTTTTTACTCCCACTTTTCTTACTTTGTTGTTCATCTAACATTTTTTTTTGGAAATAATTTTCAATATCAAAAACTTTATCACATTTTCCATTTTTTGGATTATAAATTTTTAATATTTTACTATTATATTCAACAATAAACATTTTATCAATTTTTTGATAATAAATAGCAGAAATAACATCTTTTTTATGAATATTATAATCTTTTACTTTCTCACTAACCATATATCTTTTATATTTAATCATTTCTTTTTCTTTCATTCCTTCAGTATCATTTGGATCTGCAGTATCATCTTCTCCTTCAACTCTATCAATCATAAATTGAGTAAATTCACTCCATTGCATAATTCCATCTCCACTTAAATCAGTCTCACAAAATAATTTATATAAACCATATACTAAATCTATTTCATCATATGGATCACTTGCATTTATTGGAATTTCTTTTTTCATTAATTTTATAAATGTTAATCTATCTAAACCATCTGGATATTTTTCAAATTCTTCTTCTATTTTATTAATTTTTTTTAAATCAATTAACATCATTAAATTATTTATATCATAACGATTTGGATCTAATATAAAATAACGATTTTCTCTTACTATTTTCATTCTATTTTTTGTATATGGTAATATTTTTATATTTTCTTCTATTTTATTATTTTCATCATCGGTTTCATCAAACATTTTTTAATTTGTTATTTTATTTTACCAAATAAATTTTAGTGTTTTTAATTTATTTTAATTTTCAAAAAATTTTTTTTATCTTTTTTAATGAAGAAAAAGCATCATAATTATAAATTTAATGGAAATAAAAATAAAAGACATAACAATCAAAAAAAAGTGATTTTAATGCCAAAATCACCTAAAAATTCAGATAATGAAGAAAACGAAGAACAAGAATATGAAGAATTTACAATAAAATTATCAATGTTATACTTTGATCAATGTGACCCTAAAAAATGTACAGGTAAAAAAATGGAAAGATTAGGTTTATTACAAGAAATAAAATTTTATCCAAATTATGGAGGAATATTATTAACACCAAATGGTAAAAAAATATGTTCAATTGAAGATCATGATATAATAAAAAATAAAGGAATTTGTGTTATTGATTGTTCATGGGCAAAATTTAATGAATTAAATTTAAATTTATCTAAAATTGAAACTAGAGCATTACCATTTATGGTTGCAGTTAATCCAGTTAATTTTGGTAAACCTTTTAAATTAACTTGTGCTGAAGCTTTTGCTGCTTGTTTATTTTTAGGAGGATTTGAAAATGAAGCTAAATTTATTATGAATCATTTTAAATGGGGTGAAAATTTTTTTAATATTAATCAAGAATTATTTGATAAATATAAGAATGTTTCATCACAAGATGAATTAAAAAATATTCAAGAGAAATATATTAATGATGAATTAGAAAATAAAAAGAAAAGAAAATTAAGTGATGGTTTAGGTGATTTAGAAAAAGAAATTAGAGAAGAAGAAGAAAGAGAAAAAGAAGAAAATGATTATGAAGAAGATGAAAAAATTGATATGAATATTTTTAAGAATATAAATGTCGATGAATTAACTAATCAATTAACTAAACATGATATTTAGAATAAAAAATTAATAAATGTATTATAAAGAAATTTAAATATTTATAAAATAATAATATAAGAAATAAAAAATAACTAATGTCAATTTCACAAAAAGAAAGAGCTGAAAGATATTATGCATTTAATCTTGAAAAAGCAAAAGAAAGAAGACATAGAAATAAAAAAGTTATATTTAATTTTAATAATATACATAAAGGATTTTATGATGAGTTAATATCATTTGATGAACAAATAAAAAAAGAAAAATTAGAATTAAATAATTCAAAATCAAAAGGTATAAAAGAATCAGTTTATTCAAATGTTAAAATTCCTGATGTTTGGAAAAATAGAATAAATTATCAAAATGATTTAATTAATACAATGAATGATGATAAATTTTTCGTTACTTATTTAGGAAAAGGAGGAAAATATTATTTTGCACCAGAAAGTAAAAGTCCAAAAAAAGAAAAGAAAAATATTTCAGAAAAACAAAATAAAATTTTTTCATCTACATATAATTCATCATTTAATAAAGAAAAAGAAAATCATATATCTTTTAATTTTAATGAAACAGTTCAACCTGAAAAAAAGGAAAGTGCCTTTAAAAGTATATTAAAAAAAAATAATAATGAGAAAGAAAAAGAAAAAAAAGAAGTTATATATGATGAAGATGAAAGTTATGATTATAAAGAAAAAACTCAAAAATTAAAAAATGAAGCAAGAGAAAAAATGAATAAATTATATGAAAAAGGAACAATAGTTTCAAATAATAAAGATATAGTAGGAATATTAGAAGAATATAAACAAGCATATCCAATTTCTTTACCAAAAATAAAACAAGGAAATGAAAATGTTACAGAAGAACAAAACAAAGATAATCAAGAAACAAAAGAAGAAACTAAATCAATAATTAAACATCAAAAAAATTTAATAATATTAAAACCAAAAGAAAAAGAAAATGAATCAAAAAATAAAAAATCATATGAAACAAGTATAAGAAAAAAAAAAAGTGAACCTACAAAAGGTGAAGTTTTTAGACAAACAATTTATAATAATTTATTAAGTAAAAATGCATATAATAATTTAAAAGATCCTGCATTAATATTAAAAGAATATATTAATATTATGGAAAAAAATATTAAAATTACAAATCCTGAAATTAAAAAAAGATTAGAAGAAATTCATTATTGGGGTCCTTATAATCCTTATTGTTTTATTGGTAGAAAAAAAAATATGTTATTTTATAAAACAATGGAACAAAATCAATGTATTAATTTATTAAATTATATTAAAAAAATTAAAGTTAAACCTAAAATTGGAATAAATGTTGATGGTGAATATAATGAATATGAAGATGATGATGATGAAGAAGGTTTTTTATAATTTTATTTCATATATTTAATTATATTATATATATTTTAATTTGAATAAAATTTAAAAATAATTAAAAAGATGTTACATAAATTTAAAAGAGTAAGAAGTAATTTAGATGATTTATTAATTACACATTATAAATCTCCTCAAAATAAAAGAAATCTTACTCCAATTATAAGAAAATTTGGAAACAATAATTTAGATACTAAATCATCACAAAATACATATGTAACAGATAAATCTAATTATTCAAGAAAATCTAAAATTTCTCGTACATCAAATTCTCAAATTAATTCTCCAAGGAATTCTTATTATAATTTAATATGTAGAAATTGTTATAATCGAAGATTAAATACAAAACAATTTTCAAATAATTTAAATAAACCTTCAAAAAAAGAAAAATTAAATTTATCATTTAATGGTATCAATCCTTATTATTTTTATGATAAAATGTCAGGAATTCATGATGAAAAAAAATTAGATAAATTAAAAATAAGAGAAGAAATAACAAAAAAAGTAATAAATAATTTAGAAGAATTTAAAAGAAATAATCCATCACAAAAGGAAAATTTACAATATAATAATGAATATTCACCAAATGGTTTAAATTTTAATATTCAAAAAGATCCAAGATATGAAAAAGTTAAAAATAATTATGATTTAAAAGAAAAAATACTTGAACAACAAAGAAATTTATATAATATAAATTATAATGAACCTAGAAAAGCTATTAAAGATTATTATGATAAAATAATGTATGAAATTCCTGTTCAAGAACCTGAACATGAAGTATCTAAAGAAGTTAAAAATAATTATATTATAGAATTAAAAAACCAAATTCTTGAGAAAGAAGAATATGAAAAAAATAAAAAAAGAATTGAAAAAGAAGTTGAAAATAAAGCAAATGAAAATTATAATAGATTTTTAAATGAAAAATTATTTAATGATAGATTAAAAAAAATTGAAGATCAAAAAAGATTAAAAGATTATAATGATAAAATGATTAATTTAAAGAAAGAAAAAGAAGAAGAAGAAAAAAATTATAAAAAAGATTTTCAAAGAAGATTAAGTCAGAAAATTAAAAGAGAAAATGATGAAGAATATTATAATAAAATGTTAACAAAAATTAAAAATATAGAACAAATGAAAAATTGGATGAATGAAGCAATAGATAAAAAAAATCAAAAAAAAAAAGAAGAAGATAATGAAAAGGAAAAATGGAAAAATTATTCTGAAGAATTTGAAATCAAATGTCAACATGGGAATAATATATATAAATGTTCAATATGTAATAGAATATATCCTAGAGATCAATTAATTAGAGTTAGAACTAATTTACTTCATTCAAAACATTCGAAATTTTAAAGTTGTCAATAATATATTTTAATTATTATTTTTTTTTTGTGTGAATTTATTTAAAAAAATATAATTAGAATATATATATATTATAAACATTCTATTTAAATATTTTATTTTAGTTTCAATTAATTGAGATTAGATTTATTATAATAATTAAAAAATACTTAATTTATTAATATATTTGTTATATTTTAACATTTTTAGAATAAAAAATAATAAAAATAATATAATTATAAATGATTTACCAAAAATAAATTTGTTTATTTTCTATTTTAAAAATTAATAAAAAAAATAATGATGCTATTAAATTGTTTTTTAAATTTAGATATATATGGAACTATTCCATCATTTACAATTCATGGACATAAAAAATTTAGAACAATAATAGGTTCTATATTATCTTTATTAACATATATTATTATAATTCTTTTCTTTGGTATTTATATAAGAGGAGTTTTAAAACATTTAAGTCCTAAATTAGTAACAACAATATATAATGACTTTGATCCAAAACCAATAAATCTAACAAAAGATAATTTTTTAATTACATTAAGCTTACAAACTATTGATTATTCAAATTATATAAATGAATCAATTTATTATGTTAATGCTACATTATCAAGTATTACTTTACAAAATGATGGTAGTTATCAAGAAATAATAACACCTTTAAAAATAATAAAATGTTCAAAGTATAATTTTCATTTTTTAAATAATTATTGGAAAAATTTACCTTTGGAAAGTTTATATTGTTTAGATATTGATAATATTGAATTAAGAGGAGATTTTAAAACTGAAAAATGGAATGTTTTATATTTAAAATTTTCAAAATGCATTAATACAACAGAAAATAATAATAGTTGTCAATCAAATGAAGTAATAGATAATTATTTAAAAGGAGGATATTTAGGTATTTTTATGTCAGATATAATTATAGTACCAAATAATTTTCAAAATCCTTCTCAATTATATGGAAAAAATATATTTACTACTTTTACATATAAACAATATTCTGATTTTTGGATTTATTTAAAACATGAACAAGTTGTTACTGATTTAGGTTATTTTTTTGAAAATAAAAATACAAAATATTTTTTTGGTATTGATCATGCTGATTATTTATCAGATTATAGAGAAGATAAAAATATATTTTTATCAGTAGGAATTAGAAAATCATTAAAAAGAGAAGTTTATGAAAGATCATATGTTAAATTACAAGAAGCTGCTGCAAATGCATGTGGAATAATTAAAGTTTCTATGGTTTGTGGTGAAATTATTGCATATTTTTTTCAGAAAATTTTATATAATAATTTTATTATTCAATTTGTTGATTTTCATCAAAATCAAAATTACCAATATCAAAATTATAATAATGTAAATGGGAGTAATCAATTACTTAAAAGTTATTATATTCCTAATTCTTCTAAAGGTATTTTTAGAAATAAAACCGTTATTATTAATCAACCTTCAACTTTTATTTATAATAAAAATAAAACTCATAATAAAATTAGTTTATATAATTATAGTTCAGTTATTCTTACTCCTAAAAAAAATATACATTCTTCTTATCATTCATATTTTACTCCTTTAAAAAAAATTAATGATAATCATTTTTATCCTAAAAAAAATATATGTTTTAGTTCAATATTATGTAAAAGGAATTTTATAAAAAAAATGAAATATATTTTTAGAAAATATAATAAAATAGAATATTGTTTTGATATTATTCAATATTTAAAAATACAATATGAAATTGGATTAATAAAAAATATTGTATTTGATGAAGAAACAAATAAAGAAATAAAAGATTTATATTTTTTAAACTATCATATTTTTTCAGAAAAAGAAAGTTATGACAAAATATTTAATAGAAATCAAATAACATAAAAAAATTTAGAATTTTTTAGTAAATAATGAATATATTATATAAAATATTTTGTTTTATGATTAAATCTTAAAAATTAAAAACTAATTCTTTACATGAAATTACAAATCATAAATTTACATAATATTTATAAAGTCACAAACAAATTTAACTTAAAATTAGAACATATAATATTTTTAATTTTTTTCCTCCTTTTTTTTATCTTCTTCTTCTTTAATTTTTTTATATTTTTCAGTATTATCTTTAACATTATCAGTAAGAAAACTTAACTCAGGGAAAATTTCAACTAAAGAAATAAAAAAAGGACCAACAATAAAATTCATAAAACCAATTTGAGATTGAGGTAAAGAAGTAGTTAATCTATCACAATTCATAGAAACTTTTAAACCTAATTCTTTTTCTTTATCACCTTGTCTGAAAAATTCAGAAACAACTTTTTCAGCCCAGAAAGTATATAAATGAAAAGGTTTTGTAGGATTACTTATATCACAAGCATGAACAATAATTTCTAAAAATTGTTGTTGTAGATCATTTAATTTTTCATTATTTTCAACCATTTTTTCTCTATTTTTACCTTTTTCAATACCATAATCTTTAATTAAATTTTTAACATATTCAAATTGTTTAAAATGAAAAATCATATCAGTTGCAAGTACAAAACCAATCATTCTTTTTCTCATAATTCTATATTCATCATTATTCATTAATGAAAAAATATCATATTTTTCATTTGATCTAATTAATTTAAATGTTTGACTAATATGATATGCTTCAAGAACATCAATATCATTTGATTTAATTGAAGTAGGTGAATTAATATTAATTAAAAATTGATTAGTATATCCTGGATGTTTATAATCATGAACCATACAAGAAATATATAATGATGCAATATCTAAATCATTTAAATTTAATATCTCTTTCATTTTTGCTTGTTTAACATAAACTAAACATGTTTGTGTTACATCAGCTGCATGTAAATCTGTATGATATGGATTTTCTCTATTATATCCTTTTGTTATTGCTTGAATAAATTTTTCAAATTTATCATAATTTATTTTTGAATATAAACCATATACTGTTAATATATAACATCCAATTACACTTAATGTATTTTCAGCCCCTACTTCTTCTTCTAATTTAAATATGTTAAATTCTTGATTTTCTACATTTAAAATTGTTTCTTCTGCTATTGTTATGAATTTTGAATTTTTTGGAGAAATGTAGTTTTTATCTCTAATGTTTCCTGTAGATATTTGTTTTGCTAAATTAAGAGATATTTCCTTTGTATTTAAATGCTCTAAATTATTTTTTGCAATATATTCTGTTTTTAATTTTATATCTGTATTATTTTCAAGAAATTTAAATAATTCTCTATATGATTCATTTTGTTTTCTTACATCATTTACATTTGAAGGAGAAGAACTTTCAACATTTGTTGATTCTTGTTCTAACCAATTTAAACTTGTTAAAAGGTAATCTTTGTTTAATTTTAGAAGATTTTCTCTTATAATATTAAAAAGGAGTTTTTTTGCTTTTTCTTTTTCTAAAGATAAATTTCTTAAAGAGGAAAATGATTGTCCAGAAGGTTCAATTATATCAATTTCTTTTTTTAATTTATTTAGTTCATCTTCATTGAATATATCTATATAAAATATTAAAAAATATTTTCATTACCATTTAAATGAATTTCAGCCATATTATAATTCAATATTAATTTTATGATTAAATATACATGAATAGCATTTAAAAAAAAAAAATTTATTTAATACTATTAAAGGATTATAAAATTTAAAGAAATATAAAATTATATTAATTAATTTCAAAAAACAAAATAAATGAAATTTTAATTATTATTTCAAGTTATTTGTTAATAATAAAAAGCTTTTTTATTTAAATTAAATATTATCTACTTCATTTATTCAGCAGCAGCTTCTTCTCCACCTTCTTCTTCTCCTTCTTCTTCTCCTTCTCCTTCATCATCAGCAGAAGCATCTTGATAATTTTGATATTCAGTGACTAAATCACTAAGATTTGATTCAGCTTCAGTGAACTCCA
>JAEEGK010004215.1_pt1 | contig 35463 bp, 22 predicted proteins | sample 8958771 | NCBI WGS metagenome assembly JAEEGK01 (sample SAMN16246547, study PRJNA631951) | gut metagenome | biome: gut microbiome; feature: rumen; material: SC-attached | host: Bos | place: Iran: Karaj | collected 2018-10 | reverse complement strand
ATTGATATTTATGATATAGACAACGAGTCTTTTATTTTGGAAAAAGCAATTAATTTAAAAAAGGTAATTATTTATTAAAAAATATAAACATGAATATTTTTGCAATTTTAAGAAAAAGTTTTCTTAGTGATGAATCGTATTTACTATATTTTAATATCCTCTTTATGATGAAGAAGAAATAAAATTTACAAATGTTAATACCAAAGTGATTTTATACAAAATGATAACTCAATAATAGTTTGTTTTGGCTTATTTGATTTATATAAAATTATTTTTTATAATATGACTAGTAGATAAAAAGATTGTATCTAAATAAATGAAAAAACTAAATCTACAATGAATAAAGTGAATTCTTTAAAATAAATAAAACAAAATTTTTAATATCAGGAAAACATTATGGTTTTATATTTAATAAAAAGTAATGCAAGTAGAAACTTATATTAATAAATTTAATAATATTGATTTCTTTGGAAAAAACGGTAAATATTTAACTAGTAATATAAAAAAGAAAAATCTCGGAATTTGTTTTAAAAAATGGGAAACTTTATAATAAGTTTATTCTTCCTGAAAAAAATTACCGTCTACTTTAGCTAATTATTTTATATCTTTTGTTGGAGTTGGAAATAATCAATTCCTATTTTTATATGGTTACAATTGCATTCTATTTAATTATTATTAAATAAATATATATCAAAAAAAAAAATAAAAAAAATTAATTTATAATCAAAACAAAAAAAATAATTATTTTATATTTCAATTTAACTAAATATTTTCTAATTTATTACCTACAATATCAATATAATTAACAGGATGACAATGAGAAGATTTTTATTATTTAAAGTTTCTTCATATTCATTATTAGTTCTTATATTTAATCTTTTATAAGTTTTTTTTTTGGTTGACTTCTATCAGAAAGTAAATTTGAGATTTTTTCATATTTATTATTATCATATTTCTTTGATCTCCAATATCTGAATTTATATTTGTTTGTATTATTGATGTTGTTTTTCTTAAATAATTAATATTTGAATTATTTTCATTAGGCTCTTTTTTTATTTCTTTTCTAAAGAAGCAATTTGGACTTTTTAATTTTTATTTTTATCTGGTAAAAAAATTTACTTTTAATTTTTAAACCAAAGTATAGATAATTTAGGACCAAAGAAAAAAGCAAGTTTAGATATTACAAGAAATTAAGGCTTAATCAAGAATAAAATTTTCTGCTCCATTTTCAATATCTCTAAACTCTAGATTAAATTTAGAAAAATTTGGATGCTGACCCAGAGATTCCTATTTCAATAAACAAATATACAAGGTTTATTTTTTTAAATAAATTAAAAAAATAAATATTTTTATTTTGGATTGGATTCTTAATCAAATATTAATATATTTAATTTTATTATCCAATCTATACAAAAAATTTCATCACTAGAATTAAATATTTTATTATTATTATATATTTCAAGAGTAAAATATTAATTGTGTTAAATATTATATAATATGAAATACAATATATCATATTTTTTTCCATTTCAAAAATATATATGAGCACATATAAAAATAGATATAGAATTAAATATATTTTTTCTTATTATATATATATTAATGGAAATAAATAAATTAAAATTTAAAAAATTATTAAAATGTAAAAAGATTGAATTATAATATATACTTTATATTTATATTTAATTGTTTTTTTATCTTTTTTATTTTAATATTCATTAATTTATACTCTATTAATTATCTTTTTAAATAACTTCTATTATAAAATAATATGATTTATTTTTGGCTAATCATATTTTAATAAAAAAAATTTAAACTTTTTTACATTAAATTTAAAAAATAATAAAAGAAGGACATTACTATTTAATATAATTATTAAAATTCTATTTACTTAAGGATAAAATAATCTCTATCAACAATACATATTTACACTTTAATTCCAAGTTGATTTAATACAGGATCCTTTTCATTACACAAAGAAAGAAAATCTTCACTAGTATAATTACCATTTTTCATAGCTTTCTTATATCTATTTAAATCTCTATATTGTTTATTACTTGGTTTCAAATCACCAATTTCACATAAAATTTTTCTAGTAACTTCAGCAAAAATTTGCCATTTTTCTTTTCCTAAATCTTTATATTTCTCAAACATAAATTCAGTAGGTCTAATAACAGGTAAATTAATATAATATAATCTATGTCTAAAATATGCCATACTTCTAAAAAAATTTAATACAACATGAGAAGAACCAACTGCTAAACTAAAATCATCTTCTTGATAAATATCAATTATTTCTGGTTTAATTGGTAAAAGTGAATAAAAAGCACCTTTTTTAAATTTTAATAAATTTCTACCACAAGTTGTAGTACCTTCTGGAAATAAAACTAAAGGAGCCAAAATTTTTCCTTCATAAAAATCTTTTGCTCTTTTTTCTAATAATTCAAATAATTTTGCTCTATCTTCATCTGATTCTCTTTTAACAAATAAACAATTCATTGCTTTTGCAATTGGACCAACAAATGCGTAACTTTCTATTTCTTTTTTTGCAAAAAAACCTGATTGATTTTTTACCATATTTATTAATACTTCAAAAAATCCTATATGATTACATATTATTATTGAATATTTTTGATCTGTAAAATCATAATCATCACCTAAATATTTTTTATATATTTCTTCATATGATTTTGTCTCATTTGGTTCTTCTGATATTAAGTTATTATATTTTATTTCTTCTTCTTTATTTTCTTCTTTTTCTTTATTTTTTGGTTTAAATTCATTTGTTCTATCTATTATTGTAATTCCATTTACAAAAAATAATAGTTTTGGCCAATATTGAATTATATTTGCTATTATTTTTCTTTCATTTGGATCAGTGTCAGGATGTTGTAATCTTTTTAAATGGTAATTTAATTGAATATTCATTGCAACAAAGAAAAAAATTCCACATGGTATTCTAATTGGAAATAATAACCAACTTCCTAAAAATATTCTCCAAAATGATAATTTGTCTTTTAATCTAAATTCATCATATAAATCATGAACATTTACAACTGGAGAATTTTGATCATATTGAAAGTAAAGTGGTTTATAATGAGGAAGATATTTAATATACATTATTATGGAATAAATAAAAATTAGCAATGTGTAAGATGAGATAACTATTATTAATCCTGTATGATTAAGTATAAAATTATGTAAATAATTTAGTATATCATTAAGAAACATTTTTTTTTTTATATAAATATATCTAAATTTTTTAATAAATATTATTAAAAATTATGATGACGAAGTATTTTCAATTAATTTAAATTATTTTTTTATTTAAAAAATTAAACATGATTTTTTGAAATTATTTAGAAATGTTTTTATTATTATATTAAATTATATTTTAATTTAATTTTTAATGAAAAGTAATAATAATGATTTCAAATACTTAAAACCAAAAAATATAAATAATAATCAATCAGAGTATAATACAAATTCAAATTCAAATAATATGGCATTAATAAAAAATTTAAAAGATGAAATTGAACAATTAGAAAATGAAAAAGGTAAATTAGAAGAAGAAATTTCAATGTTAAGGAAAACTACAAAAAATATGAAAAAAGAAGATTATACTAAGAAAATACAAAATTTAGAAAATACAAGAAATGAAGCAAAAAAAACTGCAACTCATTATTTACATATGTGTTCACAATTAGCAGAAGAAGTTATTGTTTTAAGAGATCAATTAGACAAATATTCTCATATTAATCAAGGACAAAAGTAATAAATAAAATTATTATTTTTTTTAAAATATTTTTTTATTATTTTATTAAATGTTCTTAATTTAAATTTTTAAAAAATAAGAAAAAAAATAAATAGTATTGTAATTTTTTTATTTAATAAAAAAGAAAGATGTTATCTAGTGATACAGAAGAAAAAATAATTAAATTGTTTTTAGGGATTTCAAATGGTGATTCAGAAATAGATAAAATAAAACAAAATTTATTAAATAATTATTCAATTAATCCAGTTCAAATATTTAATAGAATAGATAGAGATTGTAAAGGAGGAATAAGTCAAAATGATTTAATTTCTTTTTTAAATTATTATAATATACCTTGTTCTAATTTAGAATCTGAATTATTTTTTTATTTTTATGATTTAAATATGGATGGATTAATTGATTTTATTGAATTTTTAAATATTATTATTTCAGATTCAAATTACTTATTTAAGAAAGCTTGGAAGAAAAAATTTATTAAAGGAAATTTATCTAGTGAAGATATAAATAGTATTTTAGATCCAGAAGTTGAAAAACAAATTTTATTTTTATTAGATAAAGAATGTGAATTTTGTAGATATGTATATGAATTAATTAATGATATTAAAAATTCAAATGATTTTAATTTAGAAGAAATGTTTTATTTAATTAAAAGTTATTCATATATAACAAGTGAAAGTATAAAAGCATTTTTTGATAGAAATCAAATAAGTTATACTGATAATGATATTAAATCAATTATTAATAGAATTGAAAATAATCAAGATTCTAAAATTTGTTTTAAAAGATTAAAAATGCTTTTTGATATACCTGATCATATAGATTTAAATAAAGATTCTTATATGAATAATAGTAATATATTATTAATGAGTGGTAATTCAAATATAAATAAAACTCCTTATTCTAATTATAATTTATATAATGATTCAAATATTAATTTTCAACCTAATATTAATTATTATAGCAATATTAATACTCCAAATAAAAAAATAAAAAATCTTAATATTCCAAATTTAAATTTAAATAATAATATAAATGAAAATAATTATAATAATAATTATAACATTGAAGAAAATAATGATAATTATGGAAATTTGTTTATTCCAAATAAAGAATTTAAATTAACAGATGATTTTAATGAAAATGAAATGCAATATATTTGTGCTCATTGTTCAAAAGGCGGTTCTCCAGTATTAAGAAAAAGAAATATTAATAAAAAAGTTCCAATAATATCTCAAAGAATTAATAGTAGAAATATTAATTATAAAAAATTTGTCTATGAAAATAGAGAAAATAGTTTAAATAAAAGTTATGAAAAAAGTTTAAGTAGATCTAGTTCAGTTGAACCAAAAGAAGGAATTAATCAAAGAGAAAATATTTGTAATGAAATATATGATTATTATAATAAAAATCAATATAATCAGAATAATATACATAAAATAAATGTTAATGATTTTAATGAAAATAAGAATTATAATAATTTTATTTATCAAAAAAATAAATTTTCAAAAATGTTAAATAGGAATTATAGTAAAGATAATATTAATGTTAATAATGATAAATTTAAAAATAGAACATTAAATAAAAATTCGAATTTTTCAGGAATTGATTTAAGTAGAAAAAGAACTGAATGTAAAAGAATGAAAAATGAAAATTTTCCATATAAAAATACGAATTATAATTTCAATTATTCATAGATAATTTTTTTACATAAATTAAAATTTGTTATATATATATATTTTTAAATTTATTAAATATATTATATTTATTTCTTTTTTTTTCTTTTTTTTTTATTTGGATTTTTTTTCTTAGTTTTAATAAAATTTATTATTTCATTTGTTTGTTTTTCAATATTATCTTCATTAATATTAATTATATCTTTTGGTTCTAAATTTATTTTTTTTTGTAATTCTAAAACACCCATCATTAAATCTAATTCAATTTTTGGATTTTTATTGCTTTTATTATTATAATCAGAGTCATATTTTTCATCAATATTTTCTTCATTTTCATTTATTTCTATATTATATTTATTTTTATCATGATTTTTATTCATTTCTTCATTTGATTGCTTAAATTTATTTAGAAAATCCATTAATCCTTCTTTATTTAATTTTGTAGATTTATCAATCTTCATATTTGGTTTAATCTTAAATTTATTTAGAATGATTTCTCTTTCATTATGTTCTTCTAATTTTTTTTCTAATTTTAATAATGAATCATCTTTATTCATTAATAATAAAAAACTTAATAAAATTTATTTAAATATAATTATCAATTGTAATCCAGAAAAAAAATTATTTTAATTCAAAAAATTAAAAAAATATATATACATTAAATATTTAATATTTTATTTTATATCATATTATATATACTTACTTCTATCTTTTTCAAAATTTATTTTTTCATTTTTTTTTTAATTGTTGAAAATTCTCTTTATCTTTAAAATATCAAAATTTAATATGAATATTAAGAAGATTGAAGGAAATCAAAATATGGAAGATAATACTGATATATATGAATAATAGAAAAATCTAAATATTATTAAAAATTATTTAGTTAATTAACAAATAATTAATTAAATTTAAAAAATAAATATTTATTTAAGTTATGTGGTCGAATTATATTGATGATTTGTTAAAAAAATGTATTAATAAAATATTATCAAAAGAATATTCAAAATGTGAAGAATACTTAAATTTAATAAGTTTATATAATGGAATTTCAGTCCAACAAAAAACTACTTTTTATTCATATAAATTTAGTAGTATATATCATCAAAGTGAAGATGAAGAACAATTATTTAAAATAAGTAGAAAATTAATAAAACTTTTAAAAAATAATGAAGATGATAATTTAATATCAAGAGATATTAAAAAAATGGTTGTGAAACAAATATATAAATTTACAACATTTCTTCATAAAAATAAAAATTATTTCTTTGAATATTATTTAGAACAAGAACTCAAAAAATTTAGAAAATATTATCCTAATGATAAAATGTCAATGGAATTATCATTTAAAATTAATAATTCATATCAAGAAATAAATAAAATGTTAATTGAACAACAAGAAAATTTTAAAAATAAAAAATATAGAAAAGAGTATAAAAGTCTTAAAAAATTATTTATAGATAATAAATATAATTTAAAAATAGAAAAAAGAAAACCAAAAGATAGTTGTTTCATATTATCAACATATTGGGTAACAAATTTTATATATTATTTAAATAAAATAACAAATGAAATTCAAAGAAAAAATGAAGACTTAGATGAAAGTGAAATTGATATAGATACAAGTCAAAAATTATTTCAATTTAGAAAAACAATGTTTCTATATTTTCATGAAGAAATATCAAGAGAAGATTATTTAAAATATACTTCTTATCCAGGTCCTATTAATAATTTACCAATTATTTCTAATTGTAATCATTGGGTTGATCCTGATCCAAAAGAAAAATATACTAATCAATATTTAGCAAATAAATCTATTGAAAATGATGATTTTCAAATTATTGATCAGGATACTTATTCTATTATTAAAAAAATTTTTGGTGTTAATTATGAATTAGAAAGAAAGATTATTGAAAATTCTGATAAAGAAATTGATATTGAAGTTTATTTATTAAAATTTAAAATTTTAATTTTAAGTCATGAATTACTTCAAAATAATTTAAAGAATTTAATTACAGTTAAAAAAATTCAAATATCAAAAACAGAAACAATAGAAGATTTAAAAAATAAAATAATAAGATGTTTAAATATAGAATGTAAATCATATATTAACAAATATATATTTGATAATAAATCATCTCAATTTCATTTTATTCTCCCAGAATTAAAATCAGAAAAATCAAAAGATGAAATATACAACATAATAAATTGTTATTATAACAATTATTCAACATACATAGAAAAAATAAGTGGAATAGAAATAAAAGAAAACTCAAAAGAAAAATTAGACAATTTAAAAATAAGTGAAGATGACATATTAATAGTAGAAATAGAACACATACCAAATAAAGAAAAAGAAGGATTTAATTGGTTTATAAATATAAAAACAGAAGATGATTATTTAAAATGTTCATTATGTCAAAAGCCAATTTATAATAAATTTCAATGTGATGATTGTACAGCATATATTTATTGTTCTAAAAATTGTAAAGATTCAGATAAAAAACATAAAAAGCATCATGAAACATTAGATAAATTATATAAAAAAAAATTTGCTTTACATGATATGTTAGCAGTAGATATTAAAACAATAATAACACCAAATAGTAATCACGGTTTAACTGGATTAAAGAATTTAGGTAATACTTGTTTTATGAATTCAGCATTACAATGTTTAAGTTCATGTGAAGAATTAACAAAATATTTCTTATTAAAAAAATATAAAGAAGAAATAAATAAAAAAAATAAAAATGGTTCAGGTGGTCAAATCGCAAAAGCATATTATTCTTTAATATCAGAATTATGGAATGGTAAAAATTCATATATTAATCCATGGGATTTTCGTCAAATTTTTGTAAGTTTCGTTAAACAATTTGCAGGATTTTCACAACAAGATTCAGATGAAATGTTAACATTTATGATAGATAATTTACATGAAGATTTAAATAGAGTTAAAAGTAAACCTTATAGTGAATTAAATGAAAGAAATGAGAATGAAACTGAGGAAGAAGCTTCAATTAGATGGTGGAAAAATCATGTTGATAGAGAAAATAGTATTATTGTTGATTTATTTCATGGACAATTTAAAAGTGTTGTTAAGTGTCCTCAATGTAAAAGAGTTAATACTATTTATGATCCTTTTATGCATTTAGGTTTACCTATTCCTACTCCTCAAAGTAAAATTAGAGTTAAATATATTAATGAAGATAATTATTGTGATGTTAATGTTGTTATTTTTTATTTTAATTGTAATGAAAATACTACTGTTAGAGAAATTAAAAATAAAATTTTGGATGAAATGGAAAAGATTCATAAAGGGAAAGTTGTTAAAAATAAAATTTTTAGTGTTGAAGGTATTTTAGTTGATCAGAATAAGATTTTTAAAACTATTTTAGATGATGAAAATGATCAAATTATGCCTTATTATTTAAATAATTTAGAAGCTATTTTTTATAAAGTTGAAAGTAGAAATGAACCTAATTTGGAATATTTTAAAATTTTTGTTACTCCTGTTTTAATAGAAAATGATAAACAAAATAATAATATTCAAATTAATAATTTATTTTATCCTAAAATTTTTAATTTTGAAATTACTTTATCAGTTAGAGAAATATATTTTTATTTATTTGTTTATTATAGAAAATTATTTAAAGATTTAGAAAATAGAACTTTAAATAATTTTAAAGAAAATCAAAAAGCAGAAAGAATAAAAAATTTAAATGATGAATTTACAGAATATTTTGAAGTTAAAGATTCAAATCCTTTTAAATTATATATAATTAATAATGTTCCTAAAAAAGCACAATTTTCATGTGAATATTGTAATAGATCATGTAAATATTGTTCATTTCCTTTTAAATTTACACAAAATGTAAAAACTATTAAAAATTCACAAAAATTAAAAAGACCATTTCTTTTATATTTAGAAAATTTATTCAATTCTGAAGTTAAATTTGTACAAAATGATATAAATCCAAAAGATTTTAAAAAAGATTTAATAACAAAAAATAAAGAAACTTCAATATATGATTGTTTAGAAGCATTTAGAACGGAAGAAAAATTAGAAAAAGAAAATTCTTGGTTTTGTTCAACATGTAAAAAGCATCAAGAAGCATATAAGAAATTAGAAATATTTCGAGCACCAAATATTTTAATAATACAATTAAAGAGATTTAAAATAAAAAGTGAAAATATATATTCTGGTGTATTACATAATAAAAAAAATGATAGTTTAGTAATATTTCCAATATCAAATTTAGATTTAAGACAATATGTAGTTGAAGAAAATTCTAAAAAAGATAGTATTTATGATTTATGTGCAATTTCTTTACATTTTGGTTCTCTTAGTTCTGGTCATTATACTGCATTTTGTAAAAATTTAGGTGATTGGTATAATTTTGATGATGAGAAAGTTTCTAAGAAAAATGAAGGGGAATTAGTTACTAAAGCTGCTTATATTCTTATTTATAGGAAAAAAAGTTTAAATCAGAAATCATAATGATAAAAAAAAGGAGTTTTATTGTATTATTTATATATATATATTTTATTTTTTTTTATTTAATATATGTTTATTTCTCATGTTTTTTTACTATTATAATCACTATTAAATTAATTTATTTGTAAAAAATGAGAAGTTAATTTTATTTATTTTGTTAAAAAAATTATTTTTTTTTTAATCATCTATATTTAAAAATGATTTTCTCTCACTTTTTTTTATGTAATTATAAAAACTATTATTATCAAAGGAAGATTCTTTATTATTTATTCTATAAAATGAAGAATTAAAAATTCTATTCATTGAAGAATTATCTTTATTTGAATAGTTTTGTTCATTTAATAATTTTGATGTTTCACCAAAATAATTCTTTTTTTTTAACTTTATTATATTTAGAAATGAATTTACATTATTATTTTTGACATTTGAGTTTAAAAAAGAATTTTCTTTATTATTAATAAAATTATTAATATATTCTTTATTGCTTCTCCTTGAATTCTTATTATCTAATATTTTATTTTTAATATTTTCAATACTTTTTAATATTCTTGAATTACTTCTTGGAAGATATTTAGTTCTGTTTTCAGTTTTATTAATAAGGTCTTTCAAAGAATTATCCCTTTTTAAAGTAAAATTACTCATTGAACTATTTCTAATTAACCTATTATGATTTAAATTTTTTTTTGAAAAACTTTCATTTATTTTTGGATTATCAATAGGAAAATTTATATTTTTTTGAAAGAATAATTTATTTCTTTCAATTTCATATTTAAATTCACTTTGTAATTGTTGTAATTTTTTCATTGATTTACTTCTTTTTAAAGTATCATATCTTGTTATAAATGGTGAATTTGAACAAAGAGATTCATTTGTAATTTTTTTTTGATTACTTAAAATAGAAGAATTTAAATTATCTTTTCTTTCATTTGTTTTATCTAAAATAATACTTATTTCATCTATTGTTTTTGGCTTTTGAAATAATTTACTTGAAGCATAATAATTATTGAAAATCTATATAAAGTATAATATTATATATTATTACATTATGAAGTTTTAGCTTTAAATTTGATGACATGATTTAAGGTTTAAATTTTAATTTAAATTTATTATTTAATCAAAAATAATTAAATTAAAAATTTTTTTTTTCATTATAATTATATAATGAAAATAGAAATAAATTAATCAAAAATTACTCATTTATTTATATACTGTACATTTTATTTATTTTATTTTTTAATTACATGTACAATTATTCGTATATAATTTTTCATATTTAAATATATATATTTATCATAATAAATATAATATTTAAATAATTTTATATTTTAAAAAAATGTACTTTTTTTTTTTTCCTAATTTCAAAATATAAAATCTATCCTTACATTTTACTATTTCAGTTATTAAAATTTAAATATTATATACCATATAAAATTAAAAAAATAAAATGAAGTTAATACCTTTCTCTATATCTCTCTCTTTCATAATCTCTACTTCTCTCACCTCTATGTCCATTTCTATAACTATAATCTCTACTTCTACTTCTTTTTCTACTTCTACTCCTATGTCTATCATCATATTCTCTTCTTCTATATTCTCTATCTCTTTCTCTATCATAATGATAATGTCTATCTCTTTCTCTATAACTTTTATCTCTACTATAATCTCTATAATCTTTACTTCTTTCTCTTTCTCTTTTATATGAATTATAATAATCATTTCTTTCTCTTCTTTCTCTTGATTCTCTTTCTCTTTCAAGTTCTCTTTCATTTTCAAATAATTCTTTTTCTAATTTTTCTTTTTGTTTCTCTTCTTCCATTTTTCTTTTTCTTTCCAATTTCCTTTTTCTCAAAATATCTAATTCTTGTCTAATTTTCAAATACCCAGAATGTAATTTTCCTTCAATATGAGTTTGTAATCTTTTTTCATTATCTTGTGCACTTTGCATAGCACCACATACTTCACAAACTTTCATTTGTTTTTCTTTATACATTAAAGGATGTTCATTCATAGATAACAATTCATCTTTTTGTTCTTTTAATTTTTCAATATCTTTAAGTATTGTTTCACTATCATCAACTAATCCAATTTCACCATATTTTTCAGCTTGTCTTGTTAAATCTGAAATTTCTTTATCAATTTGTGCAATTTTTTCTTGTGTTTCTTCATTTATTTCTTGTTCTGGAATTGGAGCATCAATTCTTTCCATTGATTTCTTCATTTTTTTATCAACATCAGATACTAATTTTTCTAAATATTCCATTAATTTTTCTTCATATTTTATTTGATATTGTTCTTTATTTGGATCGTTTTCAAACATTATTTTAAATTGTTGATCATGTCTATCTTTACATTCTTTTAAATCATTTTTTGTATTTGGGAATAAACCATGAGGACAAAAACCAAGTAAGTAGTATTTACATACGTCAGGACTGTCAAAATGCTTTTGGTGAGAGAGACGCTCGTTTAATGGGAGATCACGGTCTTTTCCCATTAAGTGATCTAAGGTCTTGCGAAGGTGATCCATTTTTTTTTTTTTTTTTTGTTTTTTTTTTGATTTTTTTTTTATTTTGTTTTTTTTAGGATAAATATATTTTTTTATGGGTTTTTATTTTTATTTTTTATTTATATTTTTTTTTTTATTTTGGTTTTTTTTTAAATTTTTTTTTTTGTTTGAATTTATAGTTTTATTATTTATTATGGATAATGATTTATATTTAATTCATTGTTCTAGTCAGGAAATTTTTTTGCAATGTAAAAAAAATATAACTCAATTATTAAGTATAAATTTACAAAATGGAAATATTAGTGAAGTAAATCATAGTATTTTAAAAGATAAAGTTTTATATTCAACAATAAAAGCAAAAGCAATATTAGGAATAATTAAAATAATAAATTTAGACTTAATAATATATGTCAAAACATCACAAAGTATAGGATTTATTGACAATTATGAAATATTTAGAATAATAGATATTGACTTTGTACAAGTTTTAGATCCAAGTTTCAATCAAATAAATTCTTTTATGAAAGAAATAACAGATTACATAAACGGAATAAAAAATTTATTAAAATTAGGATTTTATTATTCATTTGGATATGATTTAACAACATCACGTCAAAATCAATCAAAAAAACGTCAAATAGTAAATTCATCAAATTACAATAATCAAAATCCAAATCCAATGAAAAGAATGTATGATACAGTAACAAATACATATTTTTTTAATTCAAAATTATATGAAAAATTCTTAAATATAAACAATAATAATCTTCCATACAATTATAATTTCATAACTCCAATAATATGTGGTTATGTATCAATATTTGAAGAAGAAATAGAAAAAAATAAAAGAGTAAAATTTATATTAATATCAAGAAGAAGTCAAAATCATGCTGGAACAAGATATAATACAAGAGGAATTGATGATGAAGGTCATGTTGCAAATTTTGTTGAATCTGAAGAAATTATTTATTATCAAAATAATATTCTTTCATTTACTCAAATTAGAGGAAGTGTCCCTGTTTTTTTTCAACAAGTTGGCTTAACTGCAACAACTGAAATAACAAGAAATAGAAATTTAACAATTGAAGCTTTTAGTAAACATATTCAAGAAATTCAAAAAGATTATCCTTTAGTTTTTTGTATTAATTTATTAAATAAAAAAAAACCAGGGGAAAATATTATAATTAAAGAATTTGAAGATCAAATTAAAATGAGAGCTAAAAATAAAAGAATTAAATATCATTTTTTTGATATGCAAAATGAATGTAAAAATGATAATTATGATAATATTGATAATTTAATGAAAAATATGACATTTGTAGAAGAAATATTTCAATTTTTTTGTGAAGAAGAAAGAACTGGAGAAGTACATAAAGAACAAAGAGGAATATTTAGAACAAATTGTTTAGATTGTTTAGATAGAACAAATGTAATTCAAACAAGATTAGCATGGCTTGCTTTAGCAAAAATGTTAAATTACTTAAATTTAAATTGTGAAAGTTTATTTAATAATGAAGAAAAATTTTTTGGTCCAACTAAAAATAAATTTAAAAGAAAATTTATTGATTCTTGGGCTGATAATGGAGATGAAATATCAATACAATATGCAGGAACGGCATCAACAATAACAACAGTAACTAAAAATGGAGGACATAATTTTTATGGAATGATACAACATGGTATCGCAACAGTAACAAGACTTTATCAAGGAAGTTTTGAAGATGCTTTTAAACAAAAATGTTTTGATATTTTTCTTATGAAATATAATAATGATGAATTAATTAATCCTGAAATTTCTAATGAAATGAGAGTTAGAGAAAAAGAATATACTAAATATAATAATTATACTATTTTTATTGGTTCTTGGAATATTGGAGGTAAAAATTTTAATAATGTTATTGATGTTTCAAATTGGTTAATTGATTTTAAAAATCATTTAAATTTTAATAATTCAAATTATGAAAAAAATGAATTAAAACCTGATATTTATTTTATTGGATTTCAAGAAATTGTTGATTTAAATGCAACTAATATTATGTATGCTAGTAATAATGAAAAAAAAAATAATATTAAATCTATTATATCAGAAGCATTTAGTTCTATTCCAAGATCAAATGATGATAATGATCCTTATGTTTTAATTAAAGAATTAGATTTAATTGGTTTATATTTTTTAACTTATGTTAAACAATCAGTTATGAAAAATATTAAAAATGTTGATACTCAATTTATTAAAACTGGATTAATGGGAAGTGTTGGAAATAAAGGAAGTGTTTTAGTAAGATTTAATATTAATGATACTACTTTTGCTATTTCTTGTAATCATTTAACTGCTGGTTCTCAATATCAAGATTATAGAAGAAATCAAATGATTAATATTTTAAATACTACTTTTAATAAATATCAAAATATTACTTTTAAAGATTATGATTATTATTTTTTATTTGGTGATTTAAATTGTAGATTGAATTTAGAATTAAATAATAAATTGATTATTGATTTAATTAAAAATCAATTTAATTCATTATATAATGTAAATGAGTTATTAAAATATGATCAATTTTATATTTCTCAATTAGAAAATTCATTAATGAGTCAAATGGAAGAAGCTAAAATTAATTTTTTACCTACTTATAAATATTATATAAATGAAAATAAATATGATATTGAAAAAAGAGTTCCTGCTTATTGTGACAGAATATTATTTAAGAAAAATTCGGAAACTATTCCTATTATTTATAATAGATGTGAATATACTTTAAGTGATCATAAACCTATTTATGGTGTTTATCAAATAAAAACTAAACTCATTTCACAAGAAAATAAAAAAAAAATTTTAAATGAAGTTATGATGAAATTTGAAAAGAATCAAAAGGAGAATAATTCAGGATTTACTAAAAAAAATGAGGTTAATTTAAATATTGAAGAAAATTTCTTTAGTAAAAAGGGAAATTCTAATAATAATTCAAAAATATAATACAATATATTTTTAAATAAAATTAGTTTTTAAAATTTAAATTATATTATGATATTATATAAAAAGAAATTATAATTGTTTTAATTTATATATTTATTTTATATTATTATCATTTATTTCTTCATTATTTTTTAATTATTTTCAAAAAAAAAATTTTATTATAATTTAAAAATGAAAATAAGTTATAATAAATCAAGAAACAAATTATTGAAAATAAGGTCTACGAAAAATAAGTCACTTTTATATAAAATAATATCTCAAAACTTAAAAAAATATAATAAATTATCTAATGAATTAAATAAAGAAATAATTCATAATATAGTATTTGATGAAAAAAAAAGAATAGTATCTATATTTAAAGATTATTTATTATGGGATGAAACATCTGAATTTTTAAAAAGATATTATAAATTAAAAGAATCATCATCAAGAATTCCAAATATTTGTGAATATTATGAAAATTATACTTTATTTGCTCCAATTTATTATTCAAATGAATTTCCAATTACTAAAATAATGATAAAATATACAACAAGAAAAAAAAAATATTTAGAATATATTGAAGAACATGAAGATGATTTTAAGAAAAATAATAAAAAAAATAAGAAAAAGCGAAAAGAGAATTTTGAACCTTTAATTAAAAGTGAATTAATAAAAACTGTAAATACAATAAATAATACTGCACAAACAATTGAATTAACTCAATATAAAGAAGAAAAAATGTCTTTCTCAGAAATTTTTGATGAATTATCAAGTACAATTAATTTAAAAAAAGATAAAATGTACAACATCAAGAATAAAATTAAAAATTTCAAACAAAATAAAAAATTTATTAATAATAAAAAATTACAGTTTGAAAGTTCTGATTTATCTAAACCATCAATTATAAATAATATATCAAAAACAAATGAAAAAAATCACAATAATATAAATATAAAAAAACTTCATTTAAAAATGCCAAAAGTAAAAGAATTAAAATTAAATTTGAATAATATTTATTTAAATACAAATACAAATTTAAATTTTGATAATTTAAAAAGAAATAGTAATAATATTGTTTTGACAACAATTCCAAATTCAGAAAGATTTATTCCAACTCAATCAGATGATTTATTTAAAGAAAAAATACATAAAATAAAAAGAAATAAAATAAATCTTTTTCCAAATCCAATATTTGAATCTCTTACAAGTAGAAATGTAGCAAATACTTCAAGAAATAATAATAAACATCATTTAGTTTTAAAACAAATATCAAATCATCAAATTTCTTATAGAAATAAAAGTAATGAAAGTAAGACATTTGGTACAACAAAATCAGTAAATAAAAATAATAAAAAAATAAATTTGAATATAAATAGTGAGAATATTAACTTTTATTTTGATAAAAAAAAAAGTAGCAGAAGTAATGGTCAAAATAATTTTTCAATAAAAAAAAAGTTATTTTTAGGAGATAAAGAATCAACTCATTATCCTATTATTAAAACTAATAATCAAACACCAAATAAATATATAAATATAAAAGATAATCCAAAATATAAATCTGTTGTAAAAAGAAATGGTAATAGCAACAATAATAATTATCTCAATGTTAAAAATAATACATTAAATATTAAAAGACAAATTTATCAATATTAAATTATTATATTATTATTATAAATTTTGCTTATATTAAATATATTTTTCATTTAAAACTAATATCAATAATTTCATTTTATAAATAAGTTTTTTATAAAAATATATATAATTATATTTAATAATAATATTTTAAAGAAAATAATATTTAAATAAAAATGTATGATAATCCAGTCTTCAAAAAAATAAAAAAGTTAAATTCCAAAATTCAAAAAAAAAAAAATAAACCATATTCACAAGAAGTAAGTCCTTTAAATTACAGTTTTGAATTCAATAAGAATAAAGAGCAAATAATAAATAATTATAATGTAAAAGTAAATATAACAAAAAAGAAAACAAAAAATATTTCAATAGGGAATATAACATTAGGAAATAATTCAGATAAAAATATATTAAATTTAGTTTCAAAAGAATCAAATTTAAAAAATATATCTCCTCTTCATATTGAAAAAATATCTTATAATCATAAAAAACCAAAAAAAAAAGAAAATGGAAAATTTAAAAGTGAATTTGATTCACCTCATAAAAGTTTTAATAAAATAATTTTAAATTTAAAGAATGAATTTGAAGAAATAAAAAATAGAAATTATTCTAATTCAAAAAAAAAACAAAAAGAAAAAAATAAAAATCATAGTTTAAATTATTTAAATAATTTAAATAAAACAATTACAAAATATCATTCTCTTAATAATTCAAAAGCAAATTTTCTAAGAAAAAAAATTAACTCCTCAAGTTTAGAAAAAGTAAGAAGAATTGGAGAAAAAAATAAAAACACAATGGAAATACATAGAGTAAAGAATTTTATATTTAAACCATTTTCAAAAAAAAATCTTCAAAAATTAAATTTTAAAACTGAACCAAAAGCAGATGAAAAAAGTATAAAAAGTTGCTTTATTAATCAAATAAATTTAGATAAAGATGATAAAAGTTCTCTATATTTTGCTAAAAGTTCAATTTATTCATTTAGACAAAGTCCAACAATTTCTTTATCATATACAATAAATAATAATGATAGATATAAAAAAGAAATGTTCATTGAAGATTTATATAATGAAATTAAAGAGTATAAAATTTTAATTCCATTATTAATTAATTATATTAAAATACAAACAAAAATTTTTATGGAAAATTCTTATAAAAAAAATGTTGAATTTTGTAAAAAAGAATATTTATATGAGATTGATTTATTAAAAAAAACAAATGAATATTTAATAGAACAAAATAATAAATATAAGAAAATTATATTAAATATGATGTTTTTTATTGAAAAATATTATTCATCAAGTATCAATAATCAAACTAAAATAAGTGAAAAAATATCTCAAATTATAAAAGAAAATGAATATTTAAGAGAAATATGTAAATCTACATATTTAGCTAATATTAATAAAGAATTTATAACAACAAATTCAAGTCTAACAACTTTAAAGAATTCTTTTGATAATTCTATTTCTTTAATGAAAAGAATACAATTAAATGATGATATTTTTTCTAAATTGTTAATGAAACAAAATTTAGAATTAACAATTAAAAAACAAGAAAAAAAAAGAGATAAATCATTAATAAGAAAAAATGATGAAAATAATTATCCAAAGAAGAGGAAATCATTAGATAAAATAAAGAAAAAAAAACCAATGAAATTAAATTATATTAGAAGGAAAAATTCAAAATAAATTTTGTATTATTTTTTTTTTGAATATATAAATAAATATTTTTTATAAATAAATTTAAAAAAATTATTTTTATTCCAAAACTTTAAAAGAAGATGGAGAAAAAACAATCAAAAAAAACAATATCAACACAAGGATATATAATAATATCTCCTGATAAAAAATTTTTATTTCTTTTAACATTTATAAAAAAAAATACTCAATCAAAATTAATCTTTATATTTTCAACATCAGAAGAAGTAGAATTTTATAAAACTTTATTAATTCAATATCACATTGATTCATTATCAATATCTCAATCACAAACAGAAATTATAAATAAAGAAAATTACAAAAAATTTACTCAAAGTAAAAAGGGAATATTATTATCAACTAATTTAATAAAATTAAAATTTAATATACCTTTAATTAATTGGATAATTTTTTTTGATACACCAAAAGATATAAATGAATATAATGAAATGATATCAATAAATTCAAAAGATGATTTTTCAAAAACAAAAAGTTTATTATTACTCTTCCCTTCTGAAGAAGATTTTATAAAAAATAATAAATCAATAAATAAATTTAATTATAGTGAAGGAAAAATTGATAAAGATCAAAAAAAAGTTGAAAAGATTGTAAATACAAAAGATCATTATTTATATTCTATTTCTATTGATGCATATAGGGCATTTTTATTTGATTATGTAACTAGAAGTGATAAAGTATTATTTGATTTAGATAAAGTTGATGTTAGAGATTTATGTAAAAGTTTTGGGATTGAACATCCTCCTTTTGTTAATTTTAATAAAGTTTTGGGAGTTGACACTTCTATCAAAGATAAAAAAAGTAAAAAAAAAATTAAAAAAAGAAAAAATGAAAATGATGAATAATTAATTTATTTTTTCTTTTTATAATATAAACATTTTTAATTAATAAAATAAAATTTATTTTTTTTACATACTTTTAATAAGAAAGCAATTATTATTTTAATACTGTTTAAAAAATTATTATTTATATAACTAAAAAAAGTTAATCAAAATTTAAGAATAATGAATCAAATAAAATTATTTTAAATAATTTTAACTAAAGAATTTTAATTTATCTCTGTTCACCAAAAATACCTAAAAATTGAATAAAAATATTTATAATATCCAAATATAAATTTAAACTAGCAAGAATATAATCATCAGTAGAAAATTGAAATTTTGAATCACTTTTTACAATTAATTGTGTATCATAAATAAGATATCCAGCAAATAAAAGCAAAACAAAAATATCATAAATTAATTTTACAATTTTCACCTTAACAAAAATTAAAATTATAGAACAAACAAAAGATAAAGATAATAAACAAAAAAATACACCTCCATAAACTGTAATATCAGTTTTAGTAAAATATGCATAAGTTGTTAAAGTTACAACAGTAGTTAAAGTTAATAATAAAGCAATTAAAACACTTTTACCTGTATATTGACATACAAATGAAGCAATAAAATAACTTTCTGTTAATGTAAATATTGTTAAGAAAATATAATTATGAGGAAATTTTTGTAATATATATGAAAAACATGATACAATCACCAAACAAGCAATTAAAATAATTATTGAAAGGAAAAAAAATAAATAACTTTCATATACAAATTTATAAAATGATGTAGAATGATAGGCAAAAAATATAAATACTGATGTTGATAATAATTGAATAAGAAGAATTGAATAAACTTTAATTATAAAACCTTTTCTTATTTTTGCATTTATTAATGAATCTAAATTTTGTTCATTTTCATATTCATAATCTTTTTCAACAATTAATGGTTCTTGTTCTGGATTTGTTTGCATTTTTTTTATTATTTATTTTTTTGGGCTTATTTATATAATATTTATAATTATTAATATCATTTTCTTTAATGGCTAAAAAAACTAAAAGTAATATCAAAGAAAATCAAAGTATAAATAAAAAGGAAAGTAAAAAAAAAGAAGAAAACAAAAAAAAAGTCATTGAAGAAGAAGAAGAATTAGAAGAAATATCAACAAGTAAAAAAAAAACAACACCAAAAAAACAATCAATAATAAATAAAAAACCAAGTCCAAAAAAGCAAAAGCAAACACCAAAAAAAGTAAAAAATAAATCTAAAAAAGAAGAAGAAGATAATTCAGAAGAATCAAAAGAAGAAAAAATATCAGAAAAAGAAGAAGAAGAAGAAAAAGAAGAAGAAGAAGAAGAGGAAGAATCAAAAGAAGAAAAAAAAGATTCAATATCAGAAGAAAAAGAAGAATCAATATCAGAAGAAGAAGAAAAATCAGAAGAAGATTCAAAAAAAAAAAATATAAAAAATTCGAAATCTAGAGTTGAGAAGACTCAAAAGGCAATAGAATCATTAACAAAACCAAAAAAAACATCAGTAATATATGTAGGACATTTACCATGGGGATTTGATGAGAAAGCATTATATAAATATTTTTCTCAATTTGGTACAATAAATAGATTATATAATCCACGTTCAACTTTAAGTGGAAGATCAAAAGGTTATGCATTTATTGAATTTTTAGATGAAAAAACTGCAGAAATTGCAGCAAAAACTATGAATAATTATTTATTATTTGATAGAATTTTAAAATGTAATGTTATTGAAGATAAAAGTAAATATGATAATATGTTTAAAAATGCTAAAAAACAATTTGTTTTTAATGATAAATATAAAAAATTACTTGAAAAACAAGAAAAAGAACAAAGTAAAGAAGAGATTAAAAATAAAATTGATACTTTGTTGAAAAGAGAAGAAATTAAAAGAGAAAAAATGAAAGAAGAAGGATTTAATATTAATTTTCCTGGTTATAAAAGTATTGTTGAAGAATATAAAAAAAGTCATAATATTGGGGAGAAAAAAAATAAAGGAAATACAAAAAAAATTGAAAGTGTTAAAAAGAAAGAAAAAATTAAAGGAAAAAAATAAAAAAATTTTATAATAAATTAATAAATAAAAATATTGAGAATTATTAATTTTTAATTTTTTTAATTTTAAAATTAATATATATTAATTTAGTTAATTTATATTTAAAAATTAAAATCCATTTATATTTATATAAATTTCTTTAGGTGAATTTAATTCGAGAAAATTCCTAAAATCTTCTTTATTATTTTCTATAAGATTTAAGGCTTCTTTATAATTATAATTTTTAGTAGCCAAATAATTTAATAAAACATCTTCAGAAGGTTTCATTGAACTAATTTTAAAAATATTATTTGCATTTTCGATATAATAATTTATTAATTCTTTTGATAATTTTTTACTACTATATATACATTTTATTTTTTTAGAATATTTTTCTTTTTTTTGATAAATTTGAGGAAGAGATGAGTCAATATTTTTTGGAAAATTAAGTAACATAAAATTATTCATTCTTTTTTTTAATGGTACATATTTTTCTAATCCTATATTATTTCTTGGATAAATTTCTTCTATTATTTCATATATATTACTAAATATTTTATTTATTTCAGAAGGAAAATTATTATTTTCATCATCTAAAAGATTAATTACTTTTTCATTTTCTCTTTTAAAAAAATTATAAATTATTGCACTTATATTAATATAATCATAATGTTTTTTGTTATAATTATTTTTTTCAAAAAATTGTGTTTTTAATTTTGGTTTTTTTGGATAAAATTTTTGATAATTTTCAAAATAGAATTTTAAAAAGATTGAATATTTATAATATAAAAAATCATCAAGTTTAAGTTTTTTAATATTTAAATTTGAAATAATATCATTTAATTCAGGGTCATATGTTTTAGAAGTTATATAATGAAGATTACCTAAACATAAAATTTTTAATTCTTTTTTTTTATTTAAAAAAACAAATTGAGAAGTTAATATTAAATTTTCTAATTTCAATTCAGATTTAAAATCAATATTATCAAGAAAAGAATTTAGTTCAAAAAAAATATTTTGTTTATCATGTAAAGATATTGTTTTATTATAAAAAAAATTATCTAAAATAAAGTATGGGTATTCATATACTAAAAAATATTGACACATTTCTTTGTTAAATAACAAGCCATAGAATTTTAAAAAATATTTATTTTTATTTACACAGACAATTGATTTCAAATATTGTTCTTCTTTTTCATAATTATTAGAAATATTATATTCAATTAAAAGAAATTCTTTATTCGAATATGTTCCTTTTAAATATATTGCACTTTCTGAAACTTTTTCGTAATGCAAATCAAAGAAAATAGGAACTTTAAATTCTGATGATATATTATTTGAATCATTATTCATTTTTAAATTTAATTTTATCAAAAATTCAAAATTAAATACAAAACGAAAATTTAAAAAAAAATATACTTTTTTATTATTAAAAATTATTTTTAAAGAATATTTATTCTTCTGAAAATATAAATATATTAGAATATAAAGTTTTATTTTTACTTTAAATAAAAAATAATATTTTATTTATATAACTTAATTAATTAAAATATAAAAAAATATAAAAATAAAATAATATCAATGTCAATTTCCAATTTAGAAACAATAAAATTATTAAATAGATTTTCAACAAAAGTCAAAAATAATTTTAACTGTTATGAAAATCCTAAATATCATATTAGTAAATTAAACAATAATTCCTTATTAAGTGATAATTTATCCAAAGCCAACATAATAGAAATAAGGAATTTAATAGGATTTAAAACAACATTTCCATTAGATAAACCTCAACAAGGTAATAAATATACAATTTCATTTGGTTTATCATTTTTTTGTGATAATCCAGAAAACGACAATTCAGAAACATCATTAAATAAAAAAATATTTTTTGGTAATTCCTATAGAACAAAAAGAATAGAAATATTAATAGATGAAGTAAATAATATATCATTTAATAGTGAAAATAATAATTTACAAATAATATTTTTTAATACAGAACAATTTGAATTTCAAATTGGAATAGAAATAATATTAAATGAAGTACCAGAAGATAATGATGAAATAATAATAAATGAAATAGTTTTAGGTTGGTCAATAATAAATACAAAAAATGTTTCTTCAAATGACTTAAAAGCACCTATTTATAAAGGAACAATTAGAGATTTAATGTGTCATCCTGAAGTACATGATACAAGTTCTTTTGATTTAATTAATGGTGCTGATTTAATTTATATTTTTGAAAAAAATGATAATGATGTTATTGGATTAAATGATATGAAAATTTTAATACCTCAATATTATTTTGTTGGAAATAGTAATCAAACAAGAGATTATATTCCTGGTTTATTAAATAAATTTATTCCTAATAATATACATGATATTAATGATAAAGTTAAATTATCTTTATTTAAAGATATTTATTTAAAAAATATTGATATTGAATTTCCTAATATGGAAAATGTTGAAAAATATTTAATTAATGATTATAAAGAATATAAAGGAATTCCAATAAATGAAAATTTAAATGCTCAAGTTACAGAAAGATTTTGTAAATGTTATATTCATAATACATTCAGACAAATAATTAAAAGAGAACCTGAAAAAATATTTTTAACTCAAAGAAAGGATCATTTAATAAATCAAGATGTAATTACAGTTGAAAATTATTTTGTTGATGATATGGGATTTTGTGCAATTATTATAGAATTATTTTTCTCTTTAAAAATAAATGAAATTATTGTAGATTATCCAATTGGAATAACTTATATAATACCAAATAATTCTGCATTAAATAATACAACAAATATATTTGGTCAAACTGATATTTCATTAAATGAAGTTAATTTATTAAGTGATTTTAGAAAAGTTACATTTATTGGAAATAATGCAAAAGCAAAATGTAATTATGTATTAAGTTTTTTAAGAGATATAACAAATGAAACTGTTTTAGATAAAAAAATAGAAAATTTAACAAATGAATTAGAAAATTTAACACATCAATCACAATTAAGAGGAATAAATCAAAATAAAAATATGAATACTAATCAAGAAATTAAACAAGTTAAAGAAGAATTAGAAAATACTAGAAAAACTTATGTTGATGTATATGAAAAAAAACCAAATATAGATAAAGAAGAAGGAGAAATTAATTATAATACAAATGAAAATAATCCAAATACTAATTTTATTATTGATCAAATGAATCAAGGAGATGAAAATCCTAATATTGATTATAATAGTAATACAAATCCTTTAGGAAATACACTTGAAAATCCTATTTCAGGTGTAATTGATGAAAGAAATTATTTTGAAGAACAAAAAAAGAAAAGTTTACAAAATCAAAATAATTATTCTGGTTTTAAAGATTTTAAAGAATCACAAATGAATGAATCTTTAAAAAATTATCAAGATTTATATGATACTAAATTTAGAAATAATAATATTCCATATAATGAACAAGAAAAAGTAAATTATAATGATGAATATTATCAAAATTCAAGAACAGTAAATCAAAATATTATTATGCAAAATAATCAAGATAATGTTTTAATTTATAATACAGAAACAAATAAAAATATTTCTAAAGCAGAAATTGCTGATTTAATTAATCAAGGAATATTATCACTTCCAAATGATGATGAAGATATTAATAAAATTGATATTAATAAAAGTAAATATCATGATCCAACTGATTATGATTTAATAAGAGCAAATCAATCACTTTTAGATTATACTTATAATCAAATTATTGAAAATCATTTATATTTTGGTGATATATTTACTTTTCAATTTATTTCATTTAAACCATTACCAACACTTGAATCTTATAATTCAGTCCCATCATCAATTTATTTTACATTTACTTTTTGGAGTTTTGGAGAATTTCAAACTGAAATTGCAGAAATTACTAAACCTATAATGAATATGAATGTTGTACCAAATAATATTCCTTTATTTATTTATAAACAAAATGCACAATTTTATCAAAATACATCTGATAAAGATATGAAAATTAGTATTTCATATGATCCTTCAATTGATAATAATATTGATTATAAATTATTTGTTAAATATTTATTATATAAAGATTTATTTATTGAAATATTTGATAATGAAAAACAAATGATTTATGGTTATGTAAAAGTACCATTAAAAAAGTTAATTAGAGCAACAGATAAGAGAAATTTATTTGAAGTAATTCATGCAACAGTTTATGATAATCAAAATTATAGTAATAAAGGAGAATTAGAAATTTTATTAAAAAGTGATGAAACGAAAACTTCAAATAATTTTGATATTAGGGGAAATGAAAATAAATTTAAATATTTTAATTCAATGGAACAATATGAACAAAATCAAGAACCTGAATCTTCAATGATTTACTATCCTACTTCTAAAAAATTGGCTAAAAAAAAGGTTGTAAGTGTTGGTCCAATGTCATATGGTAAAATGTTAAAAAAAGATAAAGAAATTGTTGGTAAAAATATTATTGATAGTAATAATAGAGGTAATATTGAAGATATTTTAAGAAAAAAAAGAGAAATGAGAGAAAAAAGAAATACTCCTTATTCTAATTATACTATTCAAAATACTTTTAAATTAGATAAACAAACTGAAAAAAAAGTAAGAGTTTTAAAATATTTAGATGATGAAAATGAAGAAATTAGAAAAAATAATTCAACATTAAAACAAGTTAAATCAATTAATAATATGAATAATACTTTTATTCCAAATGATGTTTTAAAAGCAAATATGACTAGATTAGATAAAGAAAATGAATTCTATGAAAATTTAAATTATGCAAATTATATTAAAAGTATAAATAAACAAAAAGTAATTGAAAAAGCAATAAGTGAATCAAATAAAAATATATTATCAATAGCATTAATACAAGGACAACCACATTACTTTAATTATCTTATTACAAATTTAAAGCCAACTGAACAATTATATCATGTAATAATTTCTCAAACAAAAAAAAAGAAAAAATTTATAAATGATAGTGAAGAAAATGTTGTTTCATTAATAACAAATCCAGAAGAATTTGAATATATTACTAAAAAATATAAATTATATATACCAGAAGATTATTCATTTATTAGTGATAATTATAATATTGCATTAAAACCTAATCAAAGTGTTCCTTTACTTGTTAAAATATTATGTTATGATAGTATTACTGGATATGATGATAATATTAATAATAAATATTCAATTTCTATTTATAGTGAAAATAATATTCCACTTTATTATATGAATATTGAAATTACTAATGTTTTTCCTGTTATTGACTTTGAATTTTATCATAATGTTCCTCAAAAAAAATTATCTCATATTAATTTTATAAATCCATTTAAATTTAATAATGAAAAAACTCAAAGATTATTAAATTATTATACATTTATTAATGATGGTTCATCATCAGAAATAATATTAGACACAAAAACAAATAACTTTTATTTTAAATACAATGATAATACTGACAATTATAGTAATAATCAAGAAAATGTAATAAATCCAATTAACCGATTAATATTCTTTTACTTAGATAAATATAAATCAGAATTATTTACAACATTTAAATTTAATATAAAATCATATGAAACAATTCAATTATCAACAGATATAGGAATTCGTTCAAAAAATACTTTAAATCTTCCTCCAAGTACAATTTCAAGAACAATTCAATTTTTTTCATCAGATCCAGATACATTATATTTTGATGATAAATATAAAGAACAAGTAATTTTAATACCAAATTATCCATACACAATAGAATATATTTTATATCCAAAAGAAAGTAAAAATTATGAAATTTTAGTAAATTGTGTTGATATTAGTACTAATGAAGTAATTAAAAATTTTTTAATTAAAACTAATCCAAATAAACCTGCAGTAAATATTATTTTAAATATAAATGCCTTATACAATAATGAAACTGAGCTTAAATTTGAATTTGCCAATCCTCTTAATCAATGGGCTATTTTAAAATTTGATTCTTCTAATAAAAAAATTGTTGCTCTTGATAATGATTTAATTCCATTTAATCCTGAAGAATCTAAATATATTAATTTTAGACTTTTAAAACAAAGAAATCCTGGAAAAGCAGAAGCTTATATTTTTATTTCTGATAATGAAGAATCATTTAATCAAGCTGTACTTCTTAAAATTGATTATTATTAGTTAAAGAAATGTTTAATTTTTTTTTTTAATTTTTTTTTTAATTTAAATTTATTTTTCTTTAATCTTTTTTAAATAGAAATATAATAAATTTAAGATATTTTAATTATTTGTATAATTAATATTTTACATATTTAACTTTTAAATATTATTTAATTTAAAAATAATTATTTATATCATTTATTTTTTCCCATTTTAATTTTTGATATTCTCAAATTTAATTAATATTTTTTTGAAATAGTTTTATTATTTTACTCATTATTTCTTTTTAAAAAAAATAATAAATTTTAAGCAAATTTATTTTATTTTATTGTTAAAATGTCGCTACAATTAATTTTGATAAATTTTTTTCTTTCAATTGATAATAATATAACTAACAATAATAAATTCACTGGAATTGTATATGTTAATTATGGAATATTAGCATTTTCAATAATTATATTTTTTTTAAACTCAATAGGAATAAAAAAAATGTGTCAAATAGATCATAAAATAAAATTTGAAGAATGGGTATTAATAAGTGGAATATTGGAAATGATATTATTATTACTTTTTATATTTTATGAAAAATATGAAATATTTTTAATTATTATTCAAGCTTTACAAATAATAATAACTTTATTTATAACTAGAAGATTTTTAAAAGCATATTTAATTTTCAGTGAAAGTGATACAGGACCCAATTGTTATAATTATTATTATATTATATTAGTTATTATCAACATTTTATTTATTATTGTTTCTATTATTTTAAGTATAAAAGCTATATTTGGTTCAACCAATGATAATAACTTTTACTTATTATATTTTTTTCCTTTTATATATGATCTTTTTGGTGTAATTACTGCTTTTATCTTATTAATATTTGGTTTAAAATTAAAAAAACTAATGATAATTGATAAAAAAAAAGAAGAAAAAGAAATAAATCAAAAATATGAAGATCATCATAGAGATTCAATTGATTCTTCAGATAATTCAAGTGATAAAGCTCATTTAAAAAAACAAAAATTTTCTCAGACTTTTTTATTAATTGAAGCAACCGAAAAAGATGTAGTATCAATATATGATATTTTTTTTAATACAAGAATAACTCAATTAAATACAATAATATGGGTTACATTTATAACTGATTTAATTGAATGTATTGCATCTATATTTGAAATGATATATAATAAAGAATTTAAAGATGAAAATGGAAAACAAACTCCAAATACAAAGAGAGCATATATAATAAGATATAGTTATTTATTATGTATTATTATTAGTACCTTTATGAATTGGTTTACATTATATTTTATTGTTAGAAAAACTTTTGAGATAAAATCTAATAATTATGAAATTGTTGAAAAAAAACCAGAAACTAATATGATTGCTTTAAATCAAGATTATAATATAATGATTGAACCTGATAAAACTAATCAAAATGTTGATGATTTTTTGAAAAGTTAAAGCTTATTTTTTATTTAATATTAGATTTTAATTATTTTTTAAATAAATTAAAAAATAAACGAAAAAAAATTTTCATATTTATTTTTAATTCTGAAATATTTTTTTTAAGATAAATTAATTAATGTTTTTTTCTACTGGTTAACTCAAAACAAATGAAATTAATTAAATACTATTTTATTTTTAGAAATAAAAAAATAAAATTTTGAATGGAAGTTTCAAAATATAAAAAATCAACATTTAACAAGAAACAAAAAAAAACATTTTTAAAAAAATATAAAAATAAAATTGGTCAATGGTCAAAGGAAGAACACAAAATCTTTATTCAATCTTTATTATTATATGGAAATGGTTGGAAAAAGGTAATACTTTATTATTTAATAATAAATTTGTGTATTTTTAGATAAGTGAATTTCTTCCTTATAGAACACCAAGACAAGTATATTCACATAGTAGAAAATTTTTTAAAACACTTCAGAGAAATTTTACTTTAGAAGAATCTTTAAAAATAAAAAATTATTATCTTACTAATGATGCTGAAAATATTGTTAAACAAATAATAAATAATAAAATAAGTTTTCAAGATTTTGATTATTTTACTATTCAAAAATTAATTATGTCTATTTTTGGTATAAAAGGAACTAAAAAAAGTATTACAAAAAATAATAATATTTCAAAAAAAGAAACTAATAAAACCTTTAATTCTTTAACTTCAAAAATACAAACTAAATTATATTTATTTAGAAATTTAAATTTATTCGAACAAAACGAAAGAAAAGAACTTAATGTAATTATTTTTAAGAACACACCTAAAGATGTTCTTAATGGAATGTTTAATATTGAGGAAATTTAAATTTTATATATTAATATGTATATGATCTTTTTTATATATTTATTTATTTTAGTAAAGCAGGAAAATGAATTATAAGTAATTTGGTATTTTAATCATTTTAATTAGAACAATTATAATATAACATTATTAGCTCATTATTTATCGTTAAAAAATTATTATATATTTTTAATAGTTTGGTAAATAAACAAAAATCTTAATTTTTAAAAACTAATTTTATTATTTTTTATAATTAATTATTATCAAAAAAAAATTTTTTTTTTTAAATTTTAATTTTTTAATTTTTGTATTAATTACATGACATTCCAAGATTTAAGGAGAAAATGAAATAATTATAATAATTTTCTTTTCTACGACTGTCTTGGTAAATAAAAAATAAATAATTTATAAAAAAAATATATATATCAATTTATATTTTTCAATAAATTATTTATATACTTTAAAACCCAGCTAATAATAATAAATATAAATTTTTAATTGAGTAAAATTTTAAGAATAATTGAAAATAATAAAGTCAATCTTATTATAATATTAATTTCTTTAATATTATATCAAAAAAACTTTAGAAATGTGAACTAAATATATTAATTATAAAAAAATAAAAAGAAGATATTATAAATTTATATTTACATAAAAGTTTTATTTGAACTTATACAATCTATCCTTAAATCAGTTTTAAAAATGCTACTTAAAATTGCTAATTACACAATATTTGTTTTTGTAAAAACTATATTAATTATAAAATGAATAATATAAAAGAAAATTATCTGTGAATATTAAAAAATATAAAAATAAAAATAAAAAAAATTAACATTTTTTTTATTTAGAATTTATATAACAAAAAAATGTAAATTAAATTCCCAAAAAAAAATTAATAATTATTAAAATAAAATAAATATCCAAACAAAATTAAAAATAAAATTAAATGAAAAAAATCCAATTTATCTTATTTTCAATTTTAATTTGTTTAATAATATGTGACAAAAAAACAAAAAAAGATAAAAAACCAGGTTCAAAATATGATAGTGCATGCCTTATGCGATGCATGAGAAAAATTAAAAGTCCAGCAAGAAGTACTCAAAATTGTATTGTGTCTCAAGCTTTATTAAATGCACTCAAAATGAATCCTTCAAGTGTTGCTGGAGTTATTGTTACTACTGTTACAGGTTTACAAACTGCTTTTAAAAATTGTAAACAATATGTTGATAATTTATCTTCTTCTATAACTAATATTGAAAAAGAATGTAGACAAAAATGCAAAAGAAAAAATAAATAAATATAAATTTAATTTTATTTTTTTTATTAATAGAAATTGATATTTAATTTTATTTTTTTTTTAATGTAAGATAATATTTTTTAAAGGTATATTAGGATATGTTTTATTATTCAAATTCAAAAGATGCTATTTATTAATAAATAAAATTTGCTCTTTCATAATTAATTTGAAATTTAAAAATCATTAAATTTATGTTTAATTTAATCAAAATTTAATATAGTTATGTTAATTTTAAAATAATAATTTTTAAAACTTATTGTTATTGAAAAATCAATATTTTGAATATTATTTAATAATTATATTAAAGAATAAAAATAATATAATAATTTATTTTACAATTTTTAATGATGAATTATCGTATTTTTTATTATATTTTTCAAATTTCAATGTTTAATTTAATATATGGTTATAATAATTCATCAATAAATTATGTAGAATGGAAAAGATTAAATATTTTAGAAAAAATATCTTTTATATTATGTATTTTATTAATAATTATAATTATTATCATAGTTATATTATCAATAATTTATTTAATCAAAAATTGCATTGAATTCTTTCATATACTAAAAACAGAAAAAGATATATTAATCCGTAAAAAAAAAATTTATTTATTTTCAAAAATAATTTTAAAAGAAAAATTTGAGGAAAATCTTATCCCAAAATTTGGAAATATTTGTTTAATATGTCAAAAAGATTTAAATAAAGATTCAATATGTATAACCCCTTGTAAACATATATTTCATTATTATTGTTTAAAAAAAAATATATATTTAAATAACACATCATCTTGTCCAGTATGTAAATTTGATTTTTTTAATTTATTAAAGGATAAAGATATACAATTTGATAAAATTAAACGCGATGATTTTAGTTTTGATATAAAAAATATAAGAAGTGATTATATATCTCATTTAAATACAATTTCAACTCAACGTGTATGTAATAATAATTTTTCTCTTTCAAGTGATTTAATTCATTCTAACAATTTAAATATTAATTTTAATGAAGAAAAAAGTAAAAAAAAAAAAATAAATAATGGAAAAAGAAATAAATATTTTAAATTTGAGCAAGAAAATATATAAAGGGAAGAAAAAAAGTAATAATAGAAGAAAAAAATTGAAGAAAATTAAATAAAAAAAATAAAAATAAATAATATTCAAAAAAATATTAAAATTCATCTTGATAATCCTTAAATTGAGGAGTTAATCCAAGACTAATTAAAGAAAAATATTCTGAAATATCATAAAAAATTTTTCCTGCTTTTTCATATTTAATTTTAAAAGGATCAAGGCCATCAAATAATAACATAACTTTACATATTTCACTTTGAATATTACATTGAAGTAATGCAGCTTGTTTCATATTATCAATTAATCCATTTTTATTTTCTGGTAAAAATAAATATATATTTCCATTTGGTAAACATCTTGCTAATTTATTTGTTATTGTCATATAATAAAATTTTATTTTATTTAATGTATAATCTATTTTTTTATCTATGTCATCTAATTCTATTTTTTTATTATATAATTCTAAATAAATTTCTTGTACTATTGATTTATAAAATGGAGTGTGTAAATATTCTTTAAATTTTTCTACTGTAAATTCTTTTTCTTCTCCTTTTACTTTTATTGTTAATTTTATTTCTTCTAAAGGATAAAATTCAGATGGATTTTTTGATATGAAATAAAATAAATTTTTTCTTGTTATATCATTATCTTTAAATAGTGAAATATAAATAAAAAAATAAAAATCTCTTTCATATGATTCTCCTAATTTATTTACTATTTTTAATGAAGGTAGAAAAAAATTTAATTTTTGTGCGAATGCTGGTAATATATTTTCATTTATAAATTCTTTTTCTATGAAAGGTTGAATTAAATCTAATAATGAAAATATTTTATTTTGTATATTTGGTTCTAAAATTGTTTCATTTGATGAAACTTTATTTTTAATATTTTCTTTAAAATTATTTATTGATATGAAAAGAGGTTTAAAATGATTTTTTAACATTTCTTTATTTTCATAAACTCTTTCATTTATTTTAAATGCTTTAGATAAATTAATAAATGATTGCATTAATTCTCTTGCAATATCATCATATATAAAATTTTCATCTGATTCCATATTAAAATTAAATATTTAATATTTAAAAATATATATTAATCAAATAAAAAAATATATAAAACTCAAAATTTATGATTAAATTAAATTAATAACAAAACAATTTAAAAATTTAATTTAAATAAAATTAAAGTTTATTATAATTATCAATTTCTTGCAATTCTTTTTGTTGTTCTTTAAAATCTACAATTTTCTTTTTTTTGCAGAATAAGCAATAAATACCAATACAAATAATTAAAATAACTAAGGTATATAAAATAAATTTGGAAGGTAAAATAATTTTATCAGGATCAAATTCTAAAGGAATATAAATAGTTTGATTAAATTGTGTTTTTTTATCAAGTGAATGAGCAACAACTGCAATAAAATATTTTTTTCTTCCATTAATTGGAATATTAAAATTAATTTTATTATTTCCTTGTTTAATATCATTAAAAATAAGAACTGGTTCATTTTTAATAAGTTTTCCTAAATCATTTCTAGTTTCATTATAATCAACTCTATAAACTTTATATTCAGAATTAATACCAATTGTTTTTAAAAATGGATTTATTACTAAATGAATTTCTTTATCATTAAAATTAGTAACATCAATTTTAAATCTTTTTTTATCTAATAAATTTAAATCATTTTTTTTAATATATGTATAATAAAATAATATTTTTCCTTTATAATTACTTTCAAATTTAATTCCCTTAGCAAGTTCAATATTTGAAATTGTTACTATACATCTTCCATATTTATCAAATTGTAAAATTTCTTTTTTTTCATAAATATCATTTTGAAAATCAATATAATCTGAAATTGAATATGAAATGGTTGCATTTGTTTTATATGCTGTATATATAATTAATACTAAATCATAATCTGAAATTGTTGAATTTCTAATTCTATCATCTAATAATAATAAAAATTTATCATTTTTATCTTTATCACTTTTTATTCTTAATCTTGTTATTTCTTTTAATTCAAGATAATCCATTTTTTTTGTATTAAAACTTAAATTAATTTCATTTTCTTTTAATTTTTTTTCAAAGAAACAACTTGAAAATGCATATTCATTTTTATCAACATCACTATCATAATGTAAATAAGGATTACAAAATTCAAAATTTAATTCTTTTTTAAAATGGTAAATTTTACCAACAATAGTATTATCATGATGATTAAAATGAAAAACATCAATATTTAAAGGTTGTTTAAATAAATAATAAGGAACAATTCCATGTTCTTCATGAGTTGTAAAAGTATATTTAAATGATATTGAATTAGGATATTTTTTAAAATCATCATATGGATTTTTTTCAATTAAACTTGAATGAAATATAAAAAATAAAGTTGGTTTTTTTACAATAATTTCAATTGTATTTCCACTTAAAGGGAAAAAATCATTAATTTTTCCAATTGCTTCAAATTCTTTTATTGATTTTTTTAAATGCATTTTTAATTTATAATTACCTAAATTTAAAGCAGAAATATAATCATCATCAGTAATATCAATATTAATTGTTCTAGATTTTTCAACATATAAATAAAAATATTTTGTATAATAATCAAATTTAAAATCATTAATTTTATCAGTTGATGTTTTAATTAATTCAAAATTAAAAAGACAAACTTTACTATTACATTCAATATCAATTACATAAGTTTTTGTTCCATTAACTTCAATTAAATTATTTCCTTTATGAACTAATTTATTATATGTAATACTTTCACCTTCCATTGAACCATATAAATAATAATGAATAATATAATTTCCAATTAAATGAACTATATTTAAAAAATATCTTTCACTTGATGCATGTAATGAATCTTTATTTAATAAAAATTTATGAATATCCTTTTTATTATTTGATATTATTTGATGAGTTGATATTGAAACTCCTTTTGCTTCCCAAGATAAAGATTCATAATAATCAATTTTAGTATGTTGATAATCAA
>JAEEGK010004212.1_pt1 | contig 35470 bp, 30 predicted proteins | sample 8958771 | NCBI WGS metagenome assembly JAEEGK01 (sample SAMN16246547, study PRJNA631951) | gut metagenome | biome: gut microbiome; feature: rumen; material: SC-attached | host: Bos | place: Iran: Karaj | collected 2018-10 | reverse complement strand
GGTACAAATTTGGTACAAAAAAGAGGCGTGGTCGGCGAAGCCCCTTTCTCTGCGGCTTTGCGAGGCTTCTAAAAGTTCGATCCCGGTCGCCGGCAGTAAGAGAGAAGCAGTGATGCTTCTCTTTTTTTAATTTTAAATCGAACATATGTACTATTTACGTTTGGCCTGATATAATAGATGTACTGATGTAACTGATGACTGATGTACTGAGTGAGGAAAGTAACTTCTATAAAGAAATGAGAAAACAGATTTTGAGATGCCAATTTGGCATCTCAAATTGATATTATTTGAAAGAGGGTTATAACATGGAAAAAAAGAATGAAATGATTAATGCTATAGATGAAAGTGATATTGAGGTTACGAGCGCAACAATAAGTGACCTAATTCATATAATAAGGGGTAAGCAGGTTATTTTGGATAGTGACCTCGCAATGTTGTATCAAGTTGAGACAAGTGCATTGAATAGATCAGTAAAGAGAAATAAAAAAAGATTTCCAGAGGATTTTTGTTTTCAGCTTATAGAGGAAGAGTTTTTGAGATGCCAAAATGGAATCTCAAAAGAAAAAAATATGGATGGACGTGGTGGCAGAAGATATATGCCCTATGCTTTTACGGAACAAGGAATTTCGATGCTTTCAGCTATCCTAAAAACTGATGTGGCGATAAATGTAAGTATAGGAATAATGAGAGCATTCGTTGAAATGAGAAAGTTTTTGGCGACAAACTCGCTGATATTAAATCGTGTTGACGAGTTGGAAGTTAAGCAGTTGGAATATCAGAGAAGCACCGATGAGCGTTTTGATAAGGTGTTTAAGTACATAGAGAATCATGCTGAATCAGAACAAAAAATATTCTTTGATGGACAGATTTATGATGCATTTAGCTTGTTTACGTCAATTATTCAGAAGGCTCAAAAAGAGATAATTCTGATTGATGGGTACGTTGATATAGATACTTTGAATATACTTGCCAAGAAAAATGCTGGTACTGACGTACAGATTTATACATATGCTAGTGCGCAATTGACTAAAAAAGATATTGCAAATTTTAATGCACAGTATCCAACACTTACATTGAAGAAAACGCAAATTTTTCATGATAGGTTTATTATTTTAGATAAAAAGATAGCTTATCATATAGGAGCTTCTATTAAGGATGCAGGGAAGAAGTGCTTTGGAATTTCACTGATAGATGATGCTGGGGTTGTGGCGAATTTACTGAAACGTTTGAAGACTGTTTAATTATTTTATGGTTGAAGTTATGGGAGAAGTGTAAGTAGCATGCACTTCTCTTTTTTGATATATTAAGGTTGAGAGTCGCACAAAAATAGTTTTTTAAGAGTTATAGAGGTGCAAAATGCAGCTGGAATCACATGATCTCAACTCATTGAGGAAATTGGTAAGAGATTTACAGGATGAAAATGAGAGACTAAAAGAACTTTTGAAGAGTAATAATGTGCAATATGATTCGGAAGATGTTTTTGTTGAAGACATTACTAGTACTGACGTATATGATCCGGATCAGGGGGCAAGAATAATAAAATATGCGATAACCAGAGATATGGCAAAGTTTTTCTTTTATATGTTCCATGGAAGAGAGGATGTATATGCAAAGCGTGGAAAGAATGGCGGATACTTTCCACAGTGCGATAATAGGTGGAATCGTATTTGCCCAAAGAATAATGATGCTAAGACTTTTTGTGATGATGATTGTCCATATAGAAGATGGAGAAAAATTGAACTTGAAGTAATCGAAAACCACCTTTTAGGTAAAAAGCCTGAATGCGATGATGTAATTGGAGCATATCCTCTTTTTACAGATAATACATGTAGATTTCTTGTGTTTGATTTTGATAATCATGTTAAAGATTCCTATAGAACAGATGATGCTAACACAGATGATCTTTGGAAAAGCGAGGTTGATGCTTTAAGGAAAATTTTGAAGTTGAATAATATTGATGCACTTACGGAAAGATCCAGATCCGGAAGAGGTGCTCATATATGGATTTTTTTTGAGAAACCCATTCAAGCTTCTTTAGCAAGGAGTTTTGGGTTTGCGCTGTTGGATAGAGGTGCTGTTTCAATTAATATGCCGTCTTTCAAGTATTACGATAGAATGTATCCCTCACAGGATGTGCTAAGTAAGATTGGGAACTTGGTCGCACTACCGTTACAGGGGCGAGCATTAGAAAATGGCAATAGTGCATTTATTGATGAAAATTGGAATGCATATCCAGATCAGTGGGAAACATTGAGGAACATAAGGAAAATTCCTGAGCAGGCAATAGTATCTTTTATTCAGAAATGGAATGAAGGTATTAGTTCTTCCGTGGCAATCACAAAATATGCTGATAAGCAGATTCGTCCTTGGAAAAGAGAGGAGAAGTTCAACAGTTCTGATGTAGTAGGAAATGAAATCCATATTGTATTGGATGATGGAATATATGTTGATGCACTTAATCTTTTACCTAATATACAGAATCTGATTAAGCGTATGGCAACAATAGACAATCCAGAGTTTTATACAAATAAAAGGCAGGGGAGATCCAATTATTACAATTTTAAACAGATTTCATTATGGAGTGAAAGTGAAGGTTATATCAAGATTCCGAGGGGAATGTATGATAAGTTAGAGGCCAAGTGTAAGGAATCAGGAATAAAATGTGATATTACCGATAAAAGACAATTCGGCAGACCAATTAGAGTAAGTTTTAACGGAACGCTTAAGGAACAGCAGGAATATGCTGCTGCCAGATTAGAAAAATATGAGAATGGAGTTTTATGTGCGGCGACGGCATTTGGGAAAACTGTTCTCGCAGCATATATGATTGCAAAAAGAAAAGTTAATACTTTGATTCTGCTTCAAAATACTGAGTTATTGCCACAGTGGATAAGCGAGTTTGAAAAATTCCTTGTTATAGATGAAAAACCTCCGAAATATCTAACTAAATCGGGAAGAGAAAAAGTAAGAGAAAGTGTCTTTGGCACATTACAAGCGGGCAATGATAAAACCACAGGAATAATTGATTTTGCTTTGGTTGGTTCAGCGTATCATAAGGGAGAATTCTTCAAAAATATAGATTCTTATGGAATGGTTATCTTTGATGAATGCCATCATGCTGCGTCTAAGCAGGCTCAGGCAGTTCTGAATCGTGTTCGAGCCAAGTATGTATATGGCCTTTCTGCTACTCCCGGAAGAAGTGATAAGCTCGATGATATTGTATATATGATGCTTGGACAGGTAAGGCATAAGTATACTGCTAAAGAGCAAGCCGATGAACAGGGTATTGAACGTCTTTTAGTACCGCGTTTTACAAGAGTTGTAAATGTAACTGGAGAAGATCTTGATATTATCAAAGCAGATAAATTGATTGTTGATAGCACAGTGAGAAATGAACAAATCAAAGAGGATGTAAAAGCAGCTATTTCCTTAGGTAGAACACCTTTGATTCTGACGAAGCTTAAAAGACATGTAGATGTTTTGAAAGATGTGCTAAAAGATTGTGCAGATCATATTTTTGTTATCTATGGCGATAATAGCAAGAAAGAAAACACTCAAATCCGTGAGGTGATGACTAGCACTCCTTCTAATGAATCATTGATATTGATAGCCACAGCATCAAAGGTAGGAGAAGGTTTCAATTTTCCGCGATTGGATACTCTTATGCTCGCCGCTCCTGTAAAATATGAAGGTCGCCTGACACAGTATGTAGGTAGACTAAATAGAACATATGAGGGCAAGAAAGATGTGCTTGTTTATGATTATGTTGATAGTCACATTAGGTTTTTTGACCGTCAATATAAAAACCGACTAAAGACATATAAAGAACTTGGTTATAAGATTTATACTCCTCAAGGCCAAACGAAACAGGCAGCTAATGCTATATATGATAGGAAAGACTATGAAGAGGTCTTTTTTAGAGATTTGATTGAGGCAGATAAAAATATTGTTATTTCAAGCCCAAAGCTTATTCGAAGCAAAGTGTTAAAGCTTGTATCTTTGCTAAAACCAAGGCTAGAGGAGGGGATAACAGTTACTGTGATAACCATGGATCCCAATTCTATTGGTTATGAGGATGTCATAGAAAGCTCTTTACTAGTGGATGAACTATGTAAAGGTGGCATAATCGTTAGAAAAACTGAAACTGTTGAAGAGTGCTATGCTGTTATTGATGATCAGATAGTATGGCATGGCGGTATGAACCTACTTGGAAGAGCAGAAGCCTGGGATAATCTTATGAGGGTTGAAAATAATCAGGTTGCAGCTGAATTGTTAGAGATTAGTGAAAAGAGGCTATAGGCTCATGCCTAAAGAACAATATGCACTTATGATGTATATCCACAACTAGGTTCAAAAGTGGGTTCAGAAATTTAAGTGAAACCGCCATCCTCCTTTCCATCAGTGTTTGAGAGGCGCAGGAAAGTTCGATCCCGGTCGCCGGCAGTAAGAGAGACGCGTAAGATGCTTCTCTTTTTTTGATTTATTTAATCGAACATATGTACTATTTACGTTTTATCTGATATACTATATGCATTGAATGTTGCAATGATAGACTTACAAATTAGAGTAGGAGAAGAGCATATGGTTAGTGTTTATGAAGAATGTCCGGTATTTGAAAATGATAGGTATTTACTTAGATTTATAAATAAGGATGATGCAAGTGATTTGCTAAAGGTATACAGTGATAAGAAGGCTATACCGTTTTTTAACAGCGACAATTGCGATGGGGATAATTTTTATTATCCGACATTAGACCACATGGAAAAGGCAATTGACTTTTGGTTAAGCTCCTATGAAAAAAGGTGGTTTGTTCGCTGGACTATAGTTGATAAAGAAACTTCAAAAGCTATAGGGACAATAGAACTATTCAACAGAGTGGCAGATGATGATTTTAATGGTGTGGGAGTACTGAGACTTGATGTGGGAAGTCTTTATGAGGAAGCCGGAGTACTTGAGGAAATACTTTCAATTATCATTAATCCGGCTTTTGATCTATTTGAGTGTGATACAATCATTACAAAAGCGCCAATATATGCTGTTGAAAGAATTAAAGCGCTCAAGATGTTTGGCTTTGAGAAATCTGACAGTCTTTTGGTTGGTACCAATGACCACTATGCGTATAATGGATATTGGAGTATCAAGAAATAATAGAGGTTTGCTTTTATAGGGGAAGCAACCGTAAATTATAAATGGAGAGGTAGATGAAAGATTTAAAGAAGGATAAAATACGCATAATACCGTTGGGGGGCTTTGATAAAATTGGAATGAATATGACTCTTATTGAGTCAGAGGACAGCATTATTGCTATAGATTGCGGAGCATCCTTTCCGCCTTCCAATATGCCCGGAGTGGATGCGTTGATACCGGATATTTCATACATTAAAGAGAACAAAGAGCGTTTTAAAGGTATTATACTTACGCATGGTCATGAAGATCATATTGGTGCGCTGCCATATATTCTCCTTGATGTAAAGGCTCCTGTCTACGGAACACCTCTAACTATAGCTCTTGTAGAGGAAAAGCTTAAGACTTTTGGGATAAAGAATATTAAGACTAGGGCAATAACACTTGGGAAGACTATAGTAGTCGGTGATTTTAAAATCGAATTTATCAGAGCAATACATAGTATCCCTGATTCTGCGATGCTAGCCATATATACTTCTGCAGGTATTCTTTTTCATACAGGTGATTTCAAGATTGATCTTTCGCCTGTATTGGGTAAGAATAGTGATCTGTCCAGATTGTCGATCTTAGGTGAGAAAGGCGTATTGGCTGTGCTTTCAGATAGCACAAATGCGATGCGCGATGGATTTTCAGAAACAGAGCAGTTTGTTAACTCTAATCTTGATAAATTATTTAGTATAAATTCCCAAAAAAGAATTATTATTGTTTCATTTGCTTCCAATATGTCCAGAGTTCAAGAAATTTTGAATCTTGGAAAAAAATACAATAGGAAAGTAGTTCTTGATGGTAATGTTATGATGTCAATTTTTAAGGCATCAGTGGACCTGGGATATATTCAAGTAGATGAAGACATTCTGGTTGAGATGTCAGATATAAATAAATATAAAGACAATGAGATAGTTATTTTGACAACAGGAAGCCACGGTGATTCACTACAGTGTATTTCCGGAATAGCATCCGGAGAGAGATCGGATATCAATATAAAAGACAATGATGTTGTACTCTTTAGTTCGGTACCAATTTATGGAAATGCGTCTGATTTCAATATTATACTCAGCAGGCTCGAGGAACATGGGGCTATAGTAGAATTTCAAGACATACATGCAACCGGGCATGCATGTGCCGGAGAGATTAAGCTGTTGTATTCTACTCTTAAACCCAAATTCGTTATTCCGGCTCATGGTGAGTATAGATTTAGACGAGAAGCGAAAAGAATTGCCAAGGAAGTGGGAATAAAGTCAGAGAACATCTTTCTTATCAACAATGGAGATATATTGGAGCTTGGCGCTGATAGTTGCAGGATTTCAGGTAAGCTTAGCTTAGAGGTTGTTCTTATTGACGGATATGAAAAACGTGAAATAGATGTTAATGTGATTAAAGATCGAGAAAAGCTGTCGCAGTCCGGGGTTGTAGTTATTGAAATGTGTATTGATAAAAAGACAGGCAGATATGCTTCAAAGCTTAATATTACAAGTCGCGGATTTGTAGACGAGCATAGTAATAAGGACTTATTTGAGGGACTAACTAAGGTTGTCCTCCAAGAGTTGTCAAGATATGTGAATCAAGGTGTTAAGGGCGAGAGAGTTAACAAAGGCATATGTAGAAAAGCAGAGTGGTATATTGAAACAGTATCAGGTAAAAAACCTATAGTGATTGCTAATATCACTGAAGTCATGGTATAATCCTAATACCTTAATAGAATTTGTTGCAGTTATGCGGCTTTAGGGCAATGCTTCTGGGATTGGAAGTACGTCGTCCTGATAGAGGGGCGAGTATTTCGAGATCGTGAGAAGAGTGCATATATGTGGCAGAATACGAAAATGCGTGAGAACGTTTTTTTCGTATTCTGCTTTTTTTATTGGGTAAAACATGTGTAGGTAGGGGTGTCTTGCACAACCTGATGCTTACTACACATAGAAATTCAGAGGTTTAATATGAAAAAAAATCGGCTTATTATATGGAGCTTAATCTGCGCAAGTTTGATACTACTTTTTACAACCAGATCCTCACCTTTATTTGTGTGCAATAACTGGGATGACGTCAACAGCTATTTTACGATGGGAAAAGGAATGATGAATGGTCTTGTGATATATCGGGATCTGTATGATCAGAAAGGCCCATTCCTTTATCTGTTGTACGGAATTGCATATCTTATTTCTAATAGGACGTTTTTGGGCGTGTTTATTTTTGAAGTAATTGCTGCTACGTTTTTTCTTTATTTCGCAGGAAAACTGATAGAAAAAAAGAGTAATAGATACATAGCGACCGGACTAATACCTGTAATAGGCGCAGCAGTTTACTCTTCCTGGAGCTTTTATTCAGGGGGCGCTGCAGAAGAGTTTTGCCTTCCGCTTTTAGCGCTGGCATTGTATCTTCTTGATGAGGTATTGCAGGATGATCTTGATGGTAAGAGATGTAAGAGCATTTTTGGCATTGCCGGTATATGCGCAGGAGTTGTTGCCCAGGTGAAATATACAATGCTGGGATTCTTCTTTGCATGGTTTATACTGGCAGTGATTTGGATGGCTATGAAAAGAGATTTTTCCAAGCTATTTAGCTGTATCGGAAGATTTATTGTTTTTGCTATTGTTCCTTCTGTTCCATGGTTTATATATTTTGTGGCAACAGGCAGCTTGGATGACTGGTATAGGTGCTATATTTATAACAATCTGTTTTTCTATAGCCATATATCAACTGAGCAGTATAGTTTTCTTCACAAAATATACGAAATGACAAAGACATTGTATTGGCTTATAAGAGACAGTTTTTCATATTTTATATGGATCATAGCAGGTTTTATTCTTCAGCTTGTTATGGAAAAGAAGATTATCAGGAAGCTTTCATCTCTGGTAATCTTTGGATTTACATATTTTGTGATATTTATAGGCGGCAATAAACTGGCATATTATTCGATTCCATTGATGCCAGTGGCAATAATCGGGGCTGTGTATGTTGGCATGCTTTTGACCAAAATAAAGATTAATCCGGCAAAGAAGATACATTTATGTGCAGAAGCGGGGATTGCGGTAGTGATACTTGCTATGAGCACGGTCTTTGCAGCATGCAATACTCAAAACGCAGAATATAGAGGCTTTAATAAAGAAGACGTGTGGCTCTTTGAGGCAGCAAAGTATCTTGACAGTGATGATACTTTACTTGAGTTAAATGCAATTGATGCAGGACTATACACAGTTTCCGGCATAGTGCCAAGCTGTGAGTATTTTCAGACAAATGGTATTGGCCTTGATATGATGTTTGAGGAGCAAAAGAAGTATCTTAAGGAAGGTAGAACGGATTATGTACTTGCTGTTGCCTTCGAGCCTGAATTTATCGATCTCAATTATTGCTTGGTTGATACATTTGAATATAACGAGACAGACCATGAGGAGATTTATTATTTGTACAGAAAAAAAGACTGAGCATATGACTTAGCAAATACTGTTTATTAAATAAAAAGATCACAAAATCCAATCTTTAAGAGAGAATCGTAATATATACGGTTCTCTTTTTGATATAATAATTGAGTGATTGCATAATATACATAGATATTCATGACAAAGCTATAGGATAATGCTATAATTAAAAGTCGCTAAATATAAGAAAGTACGCGATTGTTACAATGTAAAAGGAGTTGAATATAGGTGACAGACAATAGCAAATTGAAAACTCCATATTATATGTTTGATGAGAGCATATTACGAGAACACGTTGCCAAGATGGTTTCCATAAGAGAGAAATACACCGGTGATGATCTGTGTTTTTGTTATGCCATAAAAGCTAATCCCTTTCTTATTCCATATATAGATAGTCTGGTAGACTATTTTGAAGTTTGTTCATGGGGCGAACTTAAGATATGCATTCATTACGGTGTTGATCCCAAGAAGATTATTCTGTCAGGTGTCAATAAGGAACCAGGGATGATTTCCGATGCGGTTGAATATGGAGTAAGAATTTTGACCGTAGAATCAATGCATCAATATGATGAGATTATCAGACGGGTTGAGAATACAGATATTCATATCAGATTGCTTCCAAGGCTTTCCAACGGGGCACAATTTGGTATGGATCAGAGCAGTATAGAAGAGATTATCAGGGATATTGGCAAGCATCCTGAGATCAATATAGCCGGAATACATTATTTTACAGGTACTCAGAAAAAGAAATTCAGCAAGATTGAAGCAGAGCTCAAGCTTATTGAAGACTTCGTCACAAGATTAAAGAGCGAATACGGCTTTGAACCGGAACTTCTTGAATACGGCCCGGGACTTGGAGTACCTTATTTTATCGGTGATGATTTTGATGACTATTATTCTGTATATGAAGAGCTGGTTAGCTACATAACCGCGGCCAAATACAGTTATCGGGTAAATCTTGAAATGGGAAGATTTTTTGTTGCATCATGCGGTGATTATGTTACGTCCATCGCTGATGTTAAAGGAACTACGGATGCCCCGATACTTATACTTGATGGCGGAAGGAACCATATAAGTTATTATGGCCAGAACATGGTTATGAAAACGCCTGTGATCAAGACGGAAAAAGAGGATGAGAACGGCGCAGTTCCATGCGATCTTTATGGATCGCTGTGTTCATTTAATGATATGATTGCCAGAGCGGTTATGGTATCTGATCCTAAGGTTGGGGACAGACTGATATTTAAGAATATTGGAGCTTACTCCATCACGGAGGGCATATATCTGTTTCTTAGTAGAGACCTTCCTGCAGTATACATTAAGGAAGCGGATGGCTCATGTAAGATGCTCAGAAATGGTGATCCAATCTATGAAATCAATTGCCTGAACAAATAAATTATTATATTAAAAATAGGAGAGTGACCGAATAATGGATGAATTAATGGAAATTTTAAAAGAAGCAAGACCTGATGTTGATTTTGAAACAGAAGAAGCTCTTATCGATGATGGAATACTGGTATCTTTTGATATCATTTATATTGTTAATGCTATTAATGAGGCTTTTGATATTGAGGTGAATGTATCTCAATTAAAGCCTGAGAACTTTAACAGTGCAAAAGCAATGTGGGATATGATTCAGAAGATGCAGGAATGATAAACATGAACGAATATAATGTACTAAGCCTTTTGGAGAGCAGTGCTGCCAAGTATCCTGACCGCATTGCTTTTAAGGACAAAGATGAAGCAATAAATTATAGCGATCTTTTGAAAAGAAGTCAGAAGATTGCCGCTGTAATACGCAAAAATGCGCAGATGGAGCAATTTGAAAAGAATAAACCTGTTGCTGTTTTTATTGACAGGAATATCAAAAGTCTCCAGTTATTTCTGGCTGTTGTATATAGCGGCAATTTCTATGTTCCGATTGATCCGACACTTCCTGTAGAAAGAATACAGGCTATGTTGGATACGCTTAGACCTGCATGCTGCATATCAGCAACAACGAGGAAGCTTCCTGTAGAGGCACAAGCTTTTGACTCGTTAATTGAGCAGTCAGAAGAGATAGAAGAATATTATACTGACTCTATTAAGACAATCAGAGAGCTTTCTATTGATACAGATCCTGTATATGCGATTTTTACATCAGGAACCACAGGCGTTCCCAAAAGCGTTATCGTAAGTCATAGAAGCGTCATTGATCTTGTTTACAGATTTAAGGAATCTTTTCCTTTTCCCGAGCATCCTGTTATGGCTAATCAGGCACCCTTTGATTTTGATGTATCTGTCAAGGATATATATAACAGCCTGTATTTGGGAGGCACAGTTGTTGTTGTACCCAAGAGCTATTTCGTAATGCCGGCGGCGCTTTTCCCTTATTTACAGGAAAATAATGTTAATGTTCTTATATGGGCAGTATCGGCGCTTAGAATTGTTCAGAACTTTAAGCTGTTCGATGCGTGTATTCCCGACAAGATCGCTCTTGTTATGTTCTCAGGAGAGATCATGCCGGTAAAATGCCTCAATTATCTTATGGATTACTGGAAGGATGCGACATTTGTAAATCTGTACGGTCCTACTGAGATTACCTGTAACTGCAGCAGCTACATAGTACATGACAGATTGGAAGATACGGATAGCATCCCTATCGGAAAGAGCTTTGCCAATACGGAAATGTTCCTGATAGATCCGGATACAATGCAAAGAATTCGAAGAACTGGCGAAAAAGGTGAGATCTGCGTTAAGGGTTCTTGCCTGGCACTTGGGTATTACAGAAATCCTGAGCAGACAGAGCTTGCTTTTGTTCAGGACCCCGAGGTGACTTCATATAAAGATTTGATGTACAGAACCGGAGACATCGGTTACTATGATGAATCCGGAGATATGTACTATGTGGGTCGTAAAGATCATCAGATCAAACATATGGGACATCGTATCGAGATGGGCGAGATAGAGACCGTAGTTAACGCTATTGATGAGATAAAGATGGCCTGCGCCGTATATAAAGAGGCTAAGGAGATGATATATCTTTATTACAGCGCTGACGCCGAATGCGACAATATCATTATTAAGCAGATCAGGAAGCTACTTCCTGCATATATGCTTCCCAATAAGTTTGTATATATGAAAGAACTTCCCATGAACGCTCATGCTAAGATCGATAGGAAGAAATTGGCGGAGCTGGATTGATTTAAGTAATAACTTGGAGAATTAGAATGGTATATTCCCTTCCTTTTTTGTTGTTTGTAGCCGTACTTTTAATTGCATATTATTTTGTGTTCAAGAATCATCAGTGGGTTGTGCTTCTCATAGGAAGTCTGGCATTTTATTTGTATACAGACCTTAGATTTTCGGTATTCCTGGTTGTTACAACCGTTATGACCTATTTCGGAGCAATTAAACTTGAGCAGCTTTCAGACTATCAGAAGAGCAACATAAAAGAGAACAAGGAAAAGTGGACCAAGGAGGAGAAAAAGGCCTTTAAAGCAGCAGTTTCCAAAAAGAAGAGACTTCTGTTGTCTTTGATCGCCATTGTTGCATTTGGAATGCTCATGGTATTTAAGTGCAAAAAATTCCTTCCCTTTAGCTGGCTTGTTTTGCCACTTGGAATGTCTTTTTATACCTTCCAATCAATTGGATATCTCATTGATGTATACAGAGGAGATGTAAAGGCTGAGCGAAACTTTCTGCACTATGCACTCTTTGTATCTTATTTTCCGCAGATCATACAAGGACCTATCAACAGGTTTGATAAATTACATCATCAGTTTTTCCAAAAACATAATTTTGATTTTGAACAGATAAGATCAGGATTATGGTTATTTTTGTGGGGACTGTTCAAAAAGCTTGTGATAGCCGATCGATTGGCGATGTTTGTCAATACGGTCACAGAGCACACCGATAATCCTCCGGGATCAATTGTTGTTGCAGCTGTATTTTTGTTTAATATTGAACTTTACGCTGATTTCTCGGGCGGAATAGATATGGTCAGTGGTATTTCGGAGATGTTCGGAATTGGTCTGGCCGAGAATTTCAAGCGTCCGTTTTTTGCTACAACAATAGGCGAATACTGGCATAGATGGCATATTTCTCTAAGTAACTGGATAAGAGATTATGTTTTTTATCCCATTGCGCTATCTAAGACATATGCAAATGTATCTTCAAAGCTTTCTAAGAGAAATACGCATTTAGGTAAAACAATACCGGCAGGTATCGTTTCAGTTATTACATTTTTGCTGATTGGACTGTGGCATGAATTCAGTTTTTCATACATTGCCTATGGATTATGGCACGGATTTGTCATGGCAAGTTCTCAGATATTTGAGCCCTTCTTTAGTTATCTGGACAGGTGTTTTTCACTAAATAGGGAAAGCTACTCCATGAAACTGTTTGGAAGAGCTCGTACATGGATTTTGATATCTATTGGTGAGATGTTTACTCTTACAGGATCTTTTTCAGGCTTTCTAAGGCTCTTTTACCAGGTTATTCATAACTTCGATTGGTATAGAGCAATTACGGATATTGAATTGTACAGCCTTACCTACAAGGATTTCTTCGTGGTAGGCGTAGCAGTTATCATCTGGTATGTGGTCAGTGTAAGACAGGAGAGCGGTATGCGTATTCGTGAGCATATTGCGGCTCAGCCGTGGCTTTTCAGATATGCGCTTACTGCCGGAGTCATAATGATAACTTTGATCTTTGGAATCTACGGATCATCTTATAACGCTGCTGATTTCATTTATGGAGGCTTTTAAGATATGAAGAGTAAATCAGTGAAGACTTTTGTGCAAGTAGTGGTAGGCGTGCTGTTACTTGCGGTGATGGTTTTATATGCATCAAAAGTACTTGAAAGAAAAGATGCTTACGTTAAATATGAAGCCTTTTTTAGGGAGCAAAATGATTTTGATGTTCTCTTTTTTGGAAGCAGTAATATGCAGCTTATGGTAAATCCGCTTCAGTTGTGGAACGAATGCGGTATTACTTCCTATAACTTTGGAAATACTTCCGAAAGATTACCGGTGACATACTGGACAGTAAAGAACGCTCTTGAATATACAAAGCCCAAAGTGGTTGTTATTGAGGTTAGCCAATACGGACAGACTGAGAAGTATAAGGACATGTACAGTGTACACCTTGCATGGGATAGATTCCCTCTTTCCATGACGAAGATAAAGGCAGTATATGATGTTCTTAGTCCTGAAGACCCAAGATATGAACTTTTGTTTGATGTTATTCTGTATCATGACAGATGGTCAGAGCTTACTCCGGAAGACTTTTCACGCAGTTTTTCAAAGGAAAGAGGCTATGCGCCAAGTCATGAGTATATGGCTTTTGAAAGGCCCGAATATGAATATCGCATAAGTGAGGAAGCAGTAGATACAGAGGGAGTAACGTATCTGGAAAAAACTGTAGAGGAACTTCAGCAGCAAGGTATACAGGTGGTTTTTGTTCATTCTCCCGAAGTAAATTCCGAGGAGAAGCAGGCGAGAATAAATGCCGCATCTGTAACGGCTGAGAAGTACAATGTTCCGTTTATAGATTTTACTGTGATGGAGGACTGCGTGGTTGACTATGCAACAGATCTGTCGGATGCAGATCATGCCAATATACAGGGAGCAACCAAGCTGACTCATTATTTAGGAGAATACCTCATGCAGAATTATGATCTTACAAGTCATGCAGGGGATGAATCCTACCATGATTGGGATGTTTCATATGAGCAGTTCAAGGCTGATAATGACAGTGTCCCCATGACAGAGGTTCAGCCGGACTAAATTCATCACAGCTGCACAGGGTACACGGCCTCTTTTTACTGAGCTGCAGGATCAGAACATAGGAGAAAGAGTGGCGTGTGAATCCATAATCAAGCAGATAATAATTGCTTGCGTAAGAGATTACAGTGGCAAAAAAGGCAGCAGGGATGCGAAAGGAATTAGATCCGTAGATGAACAGCAAGGCATTTGATTCAAGAAGGATTGCGGAAGGCTACGCCAAGAGACCATGGCTTCACAAGAGTGTTATGGATAGGCTAAGGAAAGATCTTGGTATAGCTGATGACCATAGATTTAAGAACGGCCTGGATGTAGGCTGCGGAGCCGGGCTCTCAACCAAGGCTCTCCGCCTCATCTGCGACAAAGTGACAGGAACAGATATCGCAGATTCGATGATCGAAGTGTGTAAGGAACTGTATACCGAGTCGGAAGGGTATTCCTTTTACGTGGCAGGTGCTGAAGAGGTTGATGCTCCGGCTGAGAAGTATGACATCGTGACGGCAGCAGGTATGGTGAATTGGGTGGATGAAAAAAGGTTTCTCGAAGCCATGAAGAGGGTTACTTCCGATGAAGGTTTGATTGTTATCTACGATTTTGGCATCACGGATAAGATGGTGGGAAACCATGCTTATACCAAGTGGTATAACGAAGAGTATTTAAAGCGTTTCCCAAAGCCCCCTAGAAAAGAGAACAAGTGGGGCGAAGCAGAAATGATTCCCGGCTTTGTCATGGAAAAACAGACGGATTATGAGATGGAGTACGCGTTCAATTTGAACGCATTTGTGGATTTTATGATGATCCAGTCCAATGTAAACGCCAAGGTGGAAAGCGGTGAGATGACGGAAGGTGGCGCCAGAGAATGGATGAAAAATTCATTGGAACCGATATTTGAAAACTGCGAGAAACGGCTTGTTTTCTATGGATACAGCTGGTATATACGGAGGATGTGAAATATTTTTAACTTTTGTATTGACAGCTCCGAATCCTGAGTGATATATTTATAACATCAAACAAGTTATAAATATATCACATTTTGTTGGAGGCATGACAATGAATAAGCAGATAACGTTAAAAGAAATACTCATCACCAAGGTGGTTAGAAATCTCGCAATAGCTGCATATTACTGGCTCTGGGCAAGAACTGATTGGAAGGATTCATACGTTAATATTCAGCATTGGATCGGAACTTTCCTGGTAATATTCTGCATACTCTACACCTACAGAATGAGAAAGTTCGCCAGAGAGCACTTCGATGAGCTTGCGGAGAAGAATCTCAACAGATGCAATGCAATATGTTATAAAATAATGTTTGTGATCGCTGTCATCACAGCTTACTACGCCGGCATCGTGGGACACGGAGCCAAGATCGGCACAGGCGTTATAGGCTGGATCCTCATGATAGCAATCGTGGTTGTTTCAATAGTAAGAGTTATCCTGTTTAGCGTTATGGATAGCAAGGGAGTATAAGTATGGCGCTTATAACGAAAGTTAAAGAGTATCGTGAGAAGGCAGGACTTAAACAGAGCGAACTTGCAGAGAAGGTCGGGGCGAGGCGAGAGACAATTGTCCACCTTGAAAACGGCAAGTACAACCCATCGCTTAAGCTTGCCATGGACATTTCCAAGGTCTTTGGCGTGACGGTTGAGGAACTGTTTGAGTTTACGGAAGAATGATGTTTGGTGCGGACAAAAAAGCCCGCGCCGTTTTTGTTTTTCGATTCTGATAGAAAAAAGTGTAGAATTCTACAGTTTTGTTGATTAAAAGTATGGCAAATGGTATAATTTGATAAGAAAAAATGTAGAATTCTACACTTTTGGAGAATAGAAAATGATAAAACGTGACAAATATTTAAATCAATTAATAGAGTCAAGAGAAAATGGCTTCCCTAAAGTTATTACAGGAATCAGGCGGTGTGGAAAGTCTTTTTTGCTGAAAGAGATATACAAGGGTTATCTGCTTGATGAGGGTATAGATTATTCTCACATTCATGTTTTGGAGCTTGATGATGACAGAAATATTGAATACAGAGATCCGATCAAGCTTGGAGAATATATTCGTGGAATATGTGCAGATGCAGAAATGCATTATGTTTTTATAGATGAGATTCAAAAGGTATACACGATAAAAAATCCTAATCTTACAGATGGTAAGCATGTTCCAGCCAATAAGAGTGACGTGGATACAGTGTCATTTGTAGATGTGATTCTGGGATTATCACGTGAGAAAAACATTGATCTGTATGTGACAGGATCCAATTCTAAGATGTTGTCATCGGATATAGTGACAGAGTTTAGGGATAAAGCGACAAACATCAATCTGGCTCCGCTTTCATTTGAGGAGTTTTATGGCTATGTTGGGGGCTATGAAACTGAGGCTCTGTATGCGTATATGCAATATGGCGGTATGCCTCTTGCTGTTTTGAAAAAAGACGAGGATAAGCAGGAATATCTCAAAGGGTTATTTGAGACGACGTATTTTAGGGATATTCTTGAAAGAAATAAATTAAAACGAGGCGAGGAACTCGAAGAACTCTGCAATATTATAAGTTCTGCGACAGGTGAGCTGCTTAATTCTGAAAAGATAGCAAATACATTTCTTAGCGTTCGGAAATCGAAAATAAACAAGGCGACAGTTGAGAATTATATCAGTTGCTTTAAGGATGCGTTTATTCTTAGAGAGGCTCGAAGATATGATATTAAGGGCAGAAAAGAGATCGGTGCATTAAGGAAATACTATTTCGTAGACACAGGGCTTAGAAATGCAAGACTCAATTTTGCATTTCCCGATGAAGGCCAGATGTTGGAAAACATAGTATATAACGAGCTATGCTACAACGGATACTCTGTAAACGTAGGCTCTTTTGACACGATTGAAAAGAATAAAGCAGGCAAATCCGTCAGAAAGAATAATGAAGTGGATTTCTATGCAACCAAGGGCGTTCGCTCCTATTACATCCAAGTAACTGCGGATATTTCCAACGAAACGACCAAGGAAAGAGAGATAAGGCCGTACATCCTGCTTAATGACCAGATTCAGAAAGTTATAGTGGTCAACAAACCGATAAAAGAGACCCGCGACGAGCGTGGATTCACGATTATCGGAATAACGGATTTCCTTCTTAGGTTTATAAAATGAGTAATTGAGATTTGCATATTTTCAGTAATTAAAAATATGCAAAATTTGCACATTTATCTTGAAAATAATATGCAAATTATGTATGTACCAAGAGAAATACTAAAAGTGAAAAATATAATCAAGGGGCGTAGATTGGCACAAAATCTGCGCCTTTTGCTATGACAAAAATACAATATATAGGGTATAATTAATGTGAGTAGTTGGGTGCAAATTTGATCATAATAGTGTTTTATTGAAAAAATATAAATGAGGTTTAGATGAGAAAAGGTGGGGTATGTGCTGTTGTAGTTACATATAACAGAAAAGATCTTTTGAAAAAGTGTATAGATGGAATCCTGGCTCAAAAGAATGCAAGTTGCGATATTGTCGTTGTAGATAATGGAAGTGATGATGGAACGGAGGAACTATTTAAAACAGTATTTTCACTGAATAATATTAAATATATAAAACTGGACAGAAACACCGGATGCGCGGCAGGAACCTCACGAGGAATAAAAGAAGCTATTATATCAGGACATGATTATATATGGGTGATGGATGACGATGTATTTCCACATGAAGATGCCTTGAATCAGCTACTCATTGCCGATAAGGAACTTTATGGTGATTGGGGAATTCTGTCAGGGGCGGCATATTGGACAGATGGAAGCATATGCGAATCTAATCGCCAAAAGAAAACTTTATTCAGATTTATGAAGGATAAAGATTACCAAAAACGTTTTGTAAAAGTCCGCATGGTTTCTCTTGCTTCTATGTTCATTAGCGCGAAAGTAGTAAGAGAGGTTGGACTTCCGATATCTGAGTATTTCATATATACAGAAGATTATGAGTTTTGCAGCAGAGTAGGGAAGAAATATCCTATATATGTTGTTCCGGCATGTAAAGTAACGCATGCAATGAAAGTAAACAGGAAGGCAAGCATAGTTAAAGATACAAGCGATAGAATGTATCGATATAAGACCTTGTACAGAAATGATGTACATTGCTATAGAAAGTTGGGAATACCAGGATTTGCTTATCTTTTAGCAAAATTTGTTTATACCTTTTTTAGTATTGTGTTATCAGAAAGAGGGCAAAAAAAAGAAAAGATACATACACTTATTACGGGATATATAGAGGGAGCTAGATTTAATCCTTCGATAGAAATAATAGATAGTGTTATAGTAGACTTTCCACAAGATTGACTTTATGAAATTTATTACTAAAATGAGGGAATTACTATGGGGAGAATCAGAAATATAATTAAAGGCTACATTCCCGATAGAGTGTGGCAGGTTATGAGAATAATATTTAACCCAAAAAAACCAAAGAAAAAACTCAGAGTGGAAATACATGTAGTAGATCATTGCAATTTGAATTGTAAGGGTTGTGATAATTTTTCATGTCTTGCTGAAGTTAATTATTTAAGTATAGATAGTTACATAAAAGATTTGGAACGACTACAATACATTTTTGGCGATGATGTTGAATGGATTACAATGATGGGGGGAGAGCCGCTTCTTAACAAGGACATAATAATCTATTGCAGTATAGCAAGAAAACTATTTCCCAATGCATTAGTCCGGATAATTACAAATGGAACTCTTTTACTTAAGCAAGATGATGCTTTTTGGGATGGATTGAAAAAAAATAATGTTTTGTTATACGTAACTAAGTATCCCATACCTTATGATTATGATGGTGCTAAGGCTTATGCTGAAGAAAAAGGTGTGAAATTTGAGTATGCTTTTGAATCCGGAGATGTTCTTAAGACTATGTACATGACTCCTATTGATATTAGGGGAGGACAGAATCCTAGACTTAGTTATCAGTTGTGCGGGAAAGGTAATAAATGCATCACCTTAAAAGATGGAAAATTGTATACGTGTGAGACTATCCCCAACTTTTTTACTTTCAATAATTTTTTTGGTACAGATATTAAAATTACTGAAAATGACTATATAGACATTTATAAGTGCGATGATCCTAAAGTTATAATGAAAAAAATGGCTACATTTGTACCGGCATGTAGGTATTGCGATAATATTCATTATTGTAGTGGTATTGAATGGGGAGTAACTGAGAAAAAGATAACGGAATGGGTCAGAGAATGAAAATATTATATATTGCTGATACATATGAAATTGGTGGGGCTTTTTTATCTTTTATTAATATAATTAACAACATAAAAAAGAATCATACTGATATAGTTCCGGTAGTTCTGTCATCAAAATATGGAAAAAACAATATTGTTGCTGATCGTAATGACATTGAAAATTATGATATTGGTCATAAGGCTTTTTTTATAAATAATGGATCTACCATCCCAAGAAAATGTATAAGGATAATTCTTAGGCCTTTTTTGAAAATACAATACCTATTGGCTAATAAGAATGCAGTTACAAAGGCAGAGAAATTGATAGATTTTTCATCTGTAGATTTGATTCATTCTAATTCAAATCGTAATGATATTGGAGCAATATTAGCAAAGAAGCATAATATTCCGCATATATGGCATTTAAGGGAGTATGGTGATGATTGTTTTACGCTAAGAAATGATTATATAGAGTTCATGAATGAGCATACGGATTGTTTTATCGCAATCTCAAAAGCAGTTGCATTTAGATGGGTGGAAAAAGGTATTGATCCTAAAAAAATAGTAGTAGTATACAATGGAATCGCTAATAATATACACTACGCTGATAAAAAAACAGATAAGCAAATTAGCAGGGGGGTTATCACTGGGTTTATTTCACCTTTTAAAGGACAATATGATTTGATAAAAGCTATTAATACAATAAAAAGCTATTTACGTGGGAGGTTTCAGTTAGATATTTATGGAAATGTAGCGTTTGAATATTTGTTGAGGTTGAAAGCTTATGTTATTTTACATGGGTTGAGTGATCTAGTGAGATTCAAAGGCTATGTTAGCGATGTTGAAAGGTTGTATTCAGATTATGAAATCGGATTTATGTGTTCTAAAGCAGAGGGGTTTGGAAGGGTTACAGTAGAATATATGATGGCCGGATTATGCGTTATTGCTTCTGATACAGGCGCTAACCAAGAATTAATTAGCGATAGTATAAGTGGGTATATTTACAAATATAAAGATAAAAAAGGGTTGGCAGAAACTATAAAAAAAGTTGTTGAAAATCCTAATGAAGCTTTTTTGTGTGCGAAAAGAGCTGAGGAGGATGCAAGAAATAAGTATTCATTAGATAAAAACATAGAAGAAATATGTAAAGTATATTTTAGAGTCTTGGAAAGTGTGAAAAGGTAATTGTATGAGTACTGATATTTCATTTATGGTTTACCTAGCAGGAGTAGGGGGAACATTGCTATTTTTATTCATAATTGAAATTCAAGATAAATTAGGTGTATTTGATAGGCCGGTTTATTTTGAAGCAAGAAGTATTTGTGTGAAAAAAGGAATAATTTTTGCAATATTGGCATTCATTCCGTTGTGGTATCTCATGGCGTTTAGGGGGATAACAGTTGGGTCAGATACTATTGGAACATATTATAGATTTCACAAGTGCTCGTTAAGAGATTATCCTATAGCGACATTTGGATCAGAGTTCGGATACTATTTATTAAATCGAATAATTGTTTGCTTTACAAATTCTTACCATGTTGTAGTGATTGTGGTTAGTAGCATAACTTGGTTTTTGTATTACACATACATTTGTAAAAACTCTGTATCACCATGTATTAGTATTATTGTTTTTTTTCTTTCTTTTTTTTATTTTAGACAATACAACGGAGTGCGACAATTACTGGCAGAAGCGATTGTATTGCAAGGATTTCGCTTTATTTATGAAAGGAAATTTTGGAAATATTGTTTAATCATTGCAGTGGCATACACTTTTCATAATACAGCTATTTTCCTATTGCCGGTTTATTTTTTATATAGAATTAAGCTCTCACCTAAAATGGCGGGAATTATAATAGTATCAACAAAGTTTATGACATCCGTGATGGTAAATACTGTTTTGCCGTTTCTATTGAAAGGGACAAAGTATTATAAGATGATTTACGATATTCGCGCTTATAAAGGTGGTTATTGGGTTTCTGATATTATCGTTTCAGGAACAATACTTATATTTTGTCTTTTTGTTATTGGTTATGATAATGATATGCATATGAGTTTTAATGCTTGGTTGATGCTTATTTCGTTTGTCCTAGCAATTAATTCTAATATGATTCCGATGGTAGGAAGAGTATTGTGGTATTCAAATATCAACATGATGATATGTGTGCCATTACTAATAAAGAAATATCAGAGAAAGATAGACAAGGTGGTAGTATCAACATCTACTTTACTGGTTTTGGCTATGTATTTTTATCAACAATGGACACTTGGGGTAGAAGCTGTACAACATTATTCTTTTTGGAGCGATACTATCCGATAGAGGTGATATGAATGATATTTAGCATAGTTATTCCTGTATATAATGTGGAAGACAAACTGGAAAGATGTATTAGCAGTGTATTGCGACAAACGGTTATTGATTATGAGATTATCTTAATTGATGATGGAAGTACAGATAGATCCGGGATAATGTGTGATGAATATAAAGAAAAAGATTCAAGAATAGTGGTTGTTCATAAAGAGAACGGAGGATTATCATCTGCACGAAATAAAGGGATAGATATAGCACGGGGGGATTATGTTATCTTTCTAGATTCAGATGATTATGTAGAAGAAAGGTTTTGTGAAGTTATTTCAAAAACAATAAAAGATAATAATCCGGATATCGTGGCTGTTGATATGGTATTTGAGAGAAATGGAAGAATCAAAGAAAGATCAGTACATGGTATTACTCCATGTTTATCATATGATGGGGAACACTTCTTGAATGTGGTTATTAACAATACTTCATTTAATGCTGAAGCGTGTGCGAATGTATGCAGTTTAAAGTTTTGGAGAAATAACAACTTTTCTTTTGCGGATATCTACCATGAAGATTTGGAAATAGCTATTGGATTGTTCCTAGCTGCAAAGAAAGTAGTGTATTGTCAAGGCGCTAGGTATCATGCGGTTGCTAGGGATGGCTCTATAATGAATGATGCTTTAAAGGCGAAGAAAAGACATAGTGATTTATTGAATATAATTAGTAAATGGTTTGCTTTGGCGAATGATATTAGTAATAAGGAATTAAGCAGAACTATAAAGGGTGTGGCGTGCAGGACATTCATTTATTCGTGTGCTCATAATAATATTAAGTCTCCAGAGTACTCAGTAGTGGGTAGGGGGGACATTATTCATTATGCACTTAATGTTTCGGATTTGATAAAAGGAATATCTTTTATTTTTGTACCAGGCTTATATTGTTATTTTTGGAAAAGAAAACACCTTTAGGAGGCGGTAAGTGCAGACAAAAATAGTCTATACAATGATTAGTAATAAAGACGATTATTTTTCAGAACAATTTTTGGCATCTGCATGGTCTGCAAGACACTATAATTCGGATGCTAAGATTATTTTATTATGTGATAAAGCTACAGCTCAATATATTGATTCTGTTTATTATAATGATTTATTTGGGGTATTAGATGAAATAATCAAGGTTGATGTTCCAGATGAGTTGAGTAATAAAGAAAAGTCTCGATGGATTAAAACAAAGGCTAGGGAGTATGTTTCAGGGTCTATGATTCAACTGGATGTTGATACGATTATTTGTGGTGATCTTTCAGAGTTAGATAAAATGAATGTTGATGTAGCAGCTGTTTATGATTATCATTGTAAATTTAATGATGCACCTTATAAACAACGAGTAATTAATTCTGTGAGTAAGTATTATGGTGTATCAAAAGACGCAATTATGGAAAGTAAAACAGATTATTACAATAGTGGGGTCATCTATTCTAGCGATACCGTCAATGCAAAAAGTTTTTATAATGATTGGCACTACCATTGGCAGAAGGGGCTTGCTAGTGGAGTTTCTAGGGATCAGTATGCTTTTTTTAGAGCATCAATGAATAATACTGTAGAAGAATTGAGTGGAGATTATAATTGTATGATTCGTTCCAGTATTGCTTTTTTATATACTGCAAGAATTATGCATTTCTTTAATTCTGGGTGGGGAAGTGACTTAATAAGTCCGTTTTTTTCCGGAGAAATATATAGAAGTATAAAAAATAATAAGGGTTTATCTGATGCAGATAAAAAATTCATACTGGTATGTAAGTCTGAATTTGAGTCTCCGTCGGTTATTATGGATAGTCATGAATCGGAAATTATTTTTAGCCCTGTGTTCATTTTGTTAAGAGTTTGGCATAAAGAAAAAAGTGTGATGTTTAGATGTGCAAATCTTTTGGCTCGAGTTATTCTTAAGTTAAAAGGGTTATAAAATGGTAAAAATAATAAATAAAATAAAAGAAGCACCAATTCAAATTAAATCTTCTGCATTGTTTTTTGTGGCACTTGCAATTCAAAAGGCATCAACAGCGCTATCGCTGATGATTTTTACTCGTCTTATGAGTACTGCGGATTATGGGCAATTTAGCATATTCAATTCTTGGCTTAGTATCTGGAGAATAGTAGTGACGTTATGCTTGAGTGCAGGGATATACATGCAGGGGCTGGTTAAGTTTGAAGATGATAGAAAAAGATTTGAATCCTCTATGCAGGGGTTTTCTTTTTTCCTTTGTGTTACGTGGCTAATAGTTTTTATACTGTTTAGGAATTATATAAATCCTTTATTTGGTTTTTCGACATTTCAAATGATTTTAGCATTAGCGATAATTTGGTCTAATTCAGTATTTGATTTTTGGTCGGCTAGTGAAAGAGTTAATTTTCAATGTGTTAGGATATTTGTTTTGGCGTTAATCGTTGCTTTAATAAAGCCATTAGTATGTTATTTGACGATATCTTTTTCTTACAACAAAGTTACTGGATGGATTTTAGGAATAGCATTAACAGATTTTGTGGCGTATTCTTATTTATTTATATTAGCTTTGAATAGAGGTCGGACTTTTTTTGAAAAATCATATTGGCTGTATGCGTTATCATTTAGCATACCGCTTATTCCGCATTATTTATCGCAAACAGTTTTAAATTCCGCAGATAGAATTATGATTGGAAAAATTGTTGGGGATAGTGAAGCGGGTATATATAATCTTGCTTATTCGATAGCGATGATGCTTACAATGATTAGCAAAGCTATTGTAAGCATGTTGAATCCTTGGATTTATAGAAAAATAAAATCGAAAAGGGTAAAAGATATAGCAGGAATAGGGTATGTCTCGCTAGGAGTTGTAGCTACTGTTAATCTTATTTTGATATCAATTGCTCCTGAAGTAATAGCAATCGTTGCTCCTTCAGAATATCACGAAGCTATTTGGATAATAACCCCGGTTGCAATAAGTAGCTATTTTATGTTTGGATATGATTTATTTTCTGAGTTTGCATTCTATTACAATAAGACATTACTTATCATGTTTGCGAGTTTACTTGGTGCAATTCTGAACATAGCATTAAACTTAGTTTGTATAAATATTTGGGGATATTTAGCAGCTGGATATACTACATTGCTATGCTTTGTCATATATGCATTAGTGCACTATTTGGTAATGAATTCAATATGTAAAAAATATATACAGAAAGAACCAGTATACAATTGGAAAATACTACTATCGATATCAGTAGTTTTTATTGTGATTGCCTTTTTGTATATGTATTCTTATAAATATAATCTGGTAAGAATAGCTATAAGTATAGTTCTGATTGTGATTGTTTTTATTATTAGTCCAAGATTAAAAAAGTATGTGTTATCGGTTAGTAGAATAGAATCTAGTAATAACTGAGTAGAATATCGACTAATTCGGAATTCGATTCATAATTAGTCCGATTGCAGACTATGTTATGTGCATAAATTGATAAAAATCGACAAAAATGATATAATATGACTAATTCCGAATCCGATTCGGAATTGGTCATAAATTGTTTTAGAGGGCATTTTCATGGAATATATACACAGACATGCGGAGAATATACTCCATAAAGCAGAAAAATTATATAAAGCGATATTGGTTACGGGGGCGAGACAAACAGGAAAGTCTACGCTTATTAAGAATGTCTTCCCTGACAGAAAGATGATTACTTTTGACGATCAGTTCTTGGAGGACCAGGCCAATGACGATCCCAATACATTTATTGCACTCAACGAACCACCTATTTTCATGGATGAGGTTCAAAGGGTTCCTAATCTTTTCAGGTATCTGAAAATGGAGTGCGACAAGGACGATACGAGAGGAAAGTACGTTTTATCCGGCTCTCAGCCTTTTAGACTTATGGATCTGGTTTCAGATTCTTTATCAGGAAGAGTATCCATTATTGAGCTTGCGCCTTTATCACTAAGAGAGATAATGAGGGATTCTTTTGTGGAACCGTTTATTCCCACAGAGGCGTACGTAAAGGCGAGAAACAAGACAGCTAAGCCTGTTACGGATATTTGGGACAAGATACACAGAGGAGGATATCCGGAACTTCAGAATCCGGAGATGGACTGGCAGATGTTTTTTGCTAGTTACGTGAAGACTTATTTGGAGCGAGATGTAAGGGAGTTGTCGGCAGTTCAGGATCTTGATTCTTTCAGAAGGTTCATGATCGCGTGCGCTTCAAGAACAGGAGAGATTCTCAATTATTCCAACATTGCAGATGAAGTAGGCAAAGATGCTGATACTATCAAGAAGTGGATATCAATTCTTGAAGCTTCGGGAATAATATATGTTTTGGAGCCTTATAAGGCATCTGCATTAAAACGCACTATTAAGTCACCCAAGCTTTACTTTAGAGATACAGGACTTGCTGCGTATCTAACAAGGTGGCTGACGCCTGAAACACTTGCCAACGGGGCAATGAGCGGCGCTTTTTTTGAGACATATGTAATTTCGGAAATATTGAAATCTTATTCAAATGCGGGCTTTGATTATAGGTACTATGTATCTTATTATAGAGGTAAAGATAAGCAGGCGGGCAAAGAGTCCGAGATTGACTTTATCATAGAGCAGAACGGAACATTGTATCCGATTGAGATCAAGAAGAATAGCAAGGTGAATGCTGAGATGACAAGCGCATTTACGATCCTTGATAAGGTAGAAGAGAAGAAGCGAGGAATGGGCGCGGTTATATGTTCATGTCCTGCACCGGGCAAGCTAAGAGACAATATATGGCAGCTTCCTGTCTGGTTTGTGTGATTCTTATACAGTAACGGAGAATTCTGAATATATGGCAAAAACACTTATAAAACGAACAATTTTAACGCTTCTTATCGGGACGGTGCTGGGGTATCTGGCGCTGGTGGCGGTGTATGCGCTTCCGACGGGAAGGATTAGAGAGAACGTGAAGAACTCGCTTGGGCAGTACGAGGGAATGAGTAGCAATCCCGAGTGGTCGGTGGGCTATCAGTACACGCTGCTTGATGACTACACGGACGTGACGTTTATACTTGCGAATGCGATCTTCCCAGGGCCTTCGGATGATGCGAATCCGTTCCTCAACGCGGCGATAGTTCCGCACCATGATTACGTTGGGCAGAACAATGACGCATACCTCGAGCTTACGGACTACGACGGCGAGAGCTTTCAGTTTAATTATGTGAGATACTGGCACGGATACCTTGTGCCGCTGAAGCCTCTTTTGCTCCTTATGAGCCTTAACAATGTCCGCATTTTGAATTTTGTTTTTGAACTGATCATGATGTCACTCGTGCTTCAGCTTGCTCTAAAAAAAACAGGAAACATGCGCCTTGGAGCTGCACTTACGGCTGCGCTCATTGCGATCAATCCGGTGAGCTGCGCGATGAACTTCCAGTATGCGGCAGTTATGAACGTGACTTTGCTTGCGCTTTTGGCCGTGCTGCTTTGCCATGATAAAATCGACATCACGAAGGACGCGCCGATCCTTTTCCTCATCATTGGAATGACTGTAGTGTACGTGGACTTTTTGACATATCCGATCGTATCGTTTGCGCTGCCTCTTTTGACCTATATGATCCTTAAGAAAAAAGAGCTGTTGTCGGGCATCAAAAAAGGAATACTAGCGGTCATCTCTTACCTTGTATTCTGGGGCGTCGGCTATGTCGGAATGTGGGGGATGAAGTGGATCGTAGGAACCGTTATTTCGGGCGGAAAAGAGAATGCGCTTTTGGAAGGCTTCGAGCAGGTTGTTTATCGCAGCGGAAACGGCGAAGTGCACTACGGCTTTATCGCAACGGTGCTTGAAAACTGCAGGATCTTGTTTGTAAAGCCTGTTCTCCTTGCGGCTGTCATTGCGATCGTGGCAGCAGTTGTCATCGCAATCAGGAATAAAAAGAACATCAAGATAAATACCGCGGTCGTGCTTCCGATCCTGTTCGTAGGACTGATCCCGTTTATGTGGTATTTCGGTGCGCGCGAGCATTCAATGGATCACGCATATTTCACTTTCAGAAATCTTGCGGGAACCATCATGGCGGTTGTGCTTGCGGTATCGGAAACGATAATCCCGACTAAGGAATAAGAAAGCGCCCGGTGACCGAGCGCTCAAGATATGTATTTAATTAGTTTTTTTGTCGTAGTAGCTTATTATGAGCTTTGCTACGCCGAGCATGAATCTGCTCGGGTGCTTTAAGCAAGCGTACAACAATTTATTGGCTTTTGAAGTAATGTCTACATCTGTGGACATTACTTTTTTTCTTATATCTTCCTGTAAAAAGATATCGCGTATCATGCCGGTGGTGTCGCGAGAATCCGACCTCAGCGCGTTCTTAAGTGCGACAAGGAGCATAAGAACAAATTCTCTGTTGAGCTGAAGCTCGCCGCTTTCGATATTCTTGTCCTTAAAGATAGCTTTGAAGGTGCTATCGTTGAGCTTAAGGTTATCGATAAGCTTTGGGCTGAAAGCATGAGCCATCGAACTTCCGACCAGCCTGTAGTGATAAAAGTGAGCATCCTCTAAGATGAAGAGCCTTTTGCAGTCGCACAGGCAAGGGATCATGATGTTGACGTCTTCGCCCATGACGATGTCGGTGTTGCAATATTTGATGTTGGCTTGAATCAGCTCTTTTGATATGAGCTTCATGCAGCGTGAAAGTGTGACGGGACGGATCTCATTGCCAAGAAGGTTGTTCCTGAGCGAGATGAGTGCATCGCCCGTGTATTCGCCGGGCTTGGCTGCCTGCGTTTCCTTCCTTCTTTCACCCGCTTTTTCTACGATATAATTTCCTGCTATTATCTCAGCGTCCGCAAAAGAACTGTCGGTGTGCGCATAGAGCTTCTCAAGCATATCGGTGTCGATCCAGTCGTCGCTGTCGACAAAGCAAAGATAGGGCGCAGCCGCGATATAAACGCCTGCGATCCAGGCGCTCATGAGGCCGCCGTTTTCTTTATGAAGAACTTTGATGCGGTCGTCTTTTTGCGCATATTCGTCGCAGAGAGCGCCGCTGACGCCGTCGGTTGAGCCGTCATCGACAAGGATTATCTCTATATCTTTTAAAGTCTGTCCGAGCACGGAGCTTAAGCATTCGTCCATATATTTGGCCGTGTTGTAGACAGGGATTATTATGCTGGCTTTTGGGTTAGAAACAGGCATGACGCCCTCCGTTTGTACTTTTTTTATTATAATATATCAGAATCCTTCCATTCTGCGCTGCTTGCGAAGTGCGATTCTCTTCTCGGCGCCTTCCCACTCAGCTCGCTCGGATTCGGTCTTGACGTTAAGTCCGTAAGGCACAAGCACAGGCGTATCGTCGGTATCGATGCAAACCTCCGTCAGATACGCGCGGTTGAGAACATGTCTCATACCGTTTCTTCTATCCTCAACGTAGGTGTCGACCCTGACTTCCATTGAAGTCTTGCCGACATGTGTGATCTTACCGATCATAACAATTATGTCATCGAGCTTGGCGCCCTGCTTAAACTGCATATTATCAACTGCCGCCGTCGCAACGGGATTGCCCGAATGCCTTACCGCAACAGTCCCCGCAACCTCATCTATCCAAGACATGAGAGTTCCGCCAAAAAGCCTGTTCTCACTGTTAATATCGCTGTACTTTACAACCCTGGTCCATTCCGTAACGGAATCTTCCACATTCTTGTTCGCAATCTGATGATCAACATGAAAAGCCTTACCCATACCATACCTCCGCTTGATTTGATACTTCTAATTTTACAGCATATGTGGCTATCTTTCTATACTCGGCAGGTTATTTGTTGTGATGAAAGCGCCATGCCGCTGCTATTTTGCGTCTTGACTTGTTCTTGCTTTGGAAGTATATTCTTAATTGTTTCTATTTTGAGTCGTTCGACTCAGTGGCAGTACGATATGGTTTTGCCACACAAATCCCTTTTTAATGAAACGCCGATTTAGTTTATTGGCATGTTTATGCATGGAATTGCTCGGTTTACATGCTGCTTTGGAGTTGCGCTGAGATGACATTTTGTTCATTAGGCATGCATATACGAGGGAAAAGAGAATTTGCATGCCTGTTATTAGGTTTTGCAAATTACGGAATAAGGAATTGAGCATGTATACATAGAAGAGTGCAGAAAATGCATGCCGGTGCTCTTCGTGGTTGAACATGTATATTCCTAAAAAGTTGAAGGAAACATGCCGGGACTAGATGACGTCGGCATGTATAACAGCGAAGGATGCCAATATACATGTCGAAGGCAAATTTCGACGGCATGCGTATTGGTGAATAATTCTAATATACATGCCGGGCATAAGTAACATCGGCATGTATAACAGTGAAAAAATGCAATATGCATGTAGAAAAAGACAGAAGGAGGAGAAAACCATAGAGGATTACAGAAATGAACTCAAAGAGCAGGTTGAGAAGTTGGATCGGCTCATTGCGTTTGCGGAAAAGAGGCTTAAGAAAGAAAAAAATATCAAAAAGTATGTTGTATGCACTACAATGCGAAAGAATGGGTACCAGTACTATATAAAGGAGGAAGGAAAGCGCAAGTATGTGAAATCCAAGGACCTGGATACAGTGCGTGATACTGTGCAAAAGTCCTATGATGAGTCTGTGCATCACGTGCTTTTAAACCAGCGTTATCAGATTGAGCGTTTTCTGAAACTATATGATATCACGGCTATAGTAAGAACTTTTGAGAAGATGTCAGAGGCTAGAAAACAGCTGGTAGAGCCCTTGGTTCCAACTGATGAGCAGTATATTGAAGAGTGGTATGATCGGCATCATGGAGGACAGAATACATTTCCGATGCAAAATACATATATGACGGCGCGAGGGGAAAAAGTTCGTTCAAAATCAGAAAAGATAATTGCTGATTTATTTGATAAATACAAAATTCCTTACAGATATGAACCTATGCTTGAATTGGAGAGTGGGCAGAGTGTGTGTCCTGACTTCGTTGTCCTGAATGTTAGACGCAGGAAGACTTTATACTGGGAGCATTTTGGACTTGTTTCGGATGATGAATATGCAAAAAGGACTTTGAAGAAGATGAATATATACGAGGAAAGTGGATTTATTATCGGAAGAGACATACTGTTTTCCATGGAATCGGAAGAAGCTCCGTTAAACACAAAAATGTTGGAAAGAAAAATAAAAGATTATTTGTTATGATAATTCCCTAAGAATTGTTTATCACCATTGCATTTGCCGCTTTTGAGTGTTAAAATTTTGACATATGGCTTTTGAATAATACATAAAAGATAAATTATGTGGAGGTTTTTTTATCATGAGTAAGAACTTTGATGACATTTTGGCTAAGCTTAAGACAGCGACAACCAAGAAGATGTCTGTTGCCGTAGCGCAGGACACACACGTACTTGAGGCTGTTAAGGTGGCTAAGGAGAGAGGAATCGTTGAACCCATTCTCGTTGGTGACAAGGATGAGATCGCGAAGAAGGCAGCAGAGGTTGGAATGAACCTTGACGATTACGAGATCATCGATGTTAAGGATACCATCGAGGCTGCTCGTACAGCGGTTTCACTTGTACATGACGGCAAGGCTGACATTTACATGAAGGGTGCTTTGGAGTCCAAGGATTTCCTTAAGAGCGTTCTTGATAAGGAAGTTGGTCTTCGTACAGGTCGTCCTCTTTCACACGTATGCGTGTTTGAGATTCCCGGCATCGATCGTCTTCTTTTCCTTACAGACGTAGCATTCATGCCCTATCCGACACTTGAGGACAAAAAAGTCATCATTGAATATACAGTAGATGTAGCAAGAGCTTGCGGCGTTGACTGCCCTAAGGTTGCTCCTCTTGCAGCAGTTGAGGTTGTTAATCCCAAGATGCCTGTTACAGTTGAGGCAGCAGAGCTTACAAAGATGAACGAAGCAGGCGAGATCAAGAACTGCATCGTTGACGGACCTCTTTCAATGGATCTTGCTATCGATCCCGAGGCTGCTCAGCACAAGGCAGGCGCTCTTGACAGAAAGATCGTCGGTGATGCCGATATCCTTCTTTTCCCTGATATCCACGCAGGAAACCTTACATACAAGACAATCGTTCGTCTTGCAAAGGTTAAAAACGGTAACATCCTTACAGGAACACAGGCACCGGTTATCCTTACATCAAGATCTGACAGTGTTGAGGTAAAGGTTAACTCAATCGCACTCGCAGCAGTTGTTGCCAATAAATAAGCTGAGAGAACTTGCTAGTTCGAACGTCTTCCGGCAAGGGCGAAGCCCGAGAGCGGAAGTTCCTTATAAAAAAATATGTGAAAGGAAAAAAACCATGATAAAGAGTTTAATTATAAATCCCGGTTCAACTTCTACAAAAGTCGGCATCTTCGAGGATGAGACACTTGTAAAAGAGGAAACATTAAGACACAGCACTGAAGAAATCAATCAGTATGCAACAATCATCGATCAGAAGGATTTTCGTAAGAATATCATTCTTGATTTCCTTAAAAAAGAGAACATCGACATCAAATCTTTCAATGTAATCGTTGGAAGAGGCGGACTTTTAAGACCTATTCCGGGCGGAACATATGAGTGTACAGATGCACTTCTTGCAGACCTCAAGGTTGGTGTTCAGGGACAGCACGCATCTAACCTTGGCGGTATCCTTGCAAGAGAGATCGGTGACGAGATCGGTGTTCCTTCATACATCGTTGATCCCGTTGTTGTAGACGAGATGGAGCCTGTTGCACGTATCTCTGGTATTCCTGAAGTTGAGCGTGTTTCAATCGATCACCCTCTTAACCAGAAGGCTGTTGCCAGAAGATATGCAAAAGAGATCGGTAAAAAATATGATGAGATCAGCGTTATCGTAGTTCACATGGGTGGCGGTACATCAACAGGCGTTCATAAGAACGGCAAGATGGTTGACGTATTCGCAGCACTTAACGGTGACGGTGCATTCTCACCTGAGAGAGCTAACGGTATTCCTGCTAAGGCACTCGTTGATCTTTGTTTCTCAGGCAAGTTCACATATGATGAGATGAAAAAGAAGATCGTTGGTGGCGGCGGACTTAACGCATACCTTGGAACCAACGATATGAGAGAAGTAAACAAGATGTGCGAAGAGGGCGATGAGAAGGCTAATCTTATTCGTGACGCATTCATCTACCAGATCTGCAAGAACATTGGCGCTTGCGCTACAGTTCTTAAGGGTAAGGTTGATCAGATCATCCTTACAGGCGGTATCGCATATGGTCAGGTTATCACAGATAAGATTAAGGAAAGTGTTGATTGGATCGCACCTGTAACCGTTTATCCCGGAGAGGACGAGCTCCTTGCACTTGCACAGGGCGCTATCCGTGTTATGAACGGCGAAGAGGAAGCTAAGAAATATTGATAATAAAGTGAGCGAAAGCTCAGTTTTATAACAAAGAAAATCCCCTGATGTTGTGAGCATCGGGGGATTTTTTTGTTGCAAAAATATATAATTATTTTTTTATTGGGACAATTGCGAGCTTGTATCCCAATGGGACCAATACTTTAAGTAGACTATCGACTTGAGGAGAGTGTACAGCTTTTTCCATTCGAGCGATGACAGGTTGTTTTACGTTACATTTGTCTGCAAGCTCTGATTGAGATAAGCCTTGCTCTTCGCGTATAGTGACCATTGTTCTGAGTAGATCCTTTTCAAGTTCAATTATTTTTTCTTCTTCGGGAGAGAGATTAAGTTCTTGTCTAAATTCTTTCCAGTTACTCATTTGCATTGTACCTCCGCATATAATCTTTCAGTTCTTTTTTAGCTTTCTCAATTTCTCGGGGAGGAGTTTTTTGAGATTGCTTTTTGAAGTGGTGGAGAAGTAGGAACGTGTTGTCTTTGTAGTATGCATATAATATTCGGTTCGATAAAGGCCGCAATTCCCAGATATCGCCATCAAGATGTTTGGTAATAGGAGCTCCAACTCGTGTTCCCATTTCTTCAAGGATATCAAGATATGCAACTAACTTATTGAAATTAATACGTGCATCTTTACTTGTTGCTGATTTTTTGTGCAGATAACTGATGAATTCTTTTACATCACTATATCCGTGTTCGTCTTCATAAAAAATGATTTCAAACATATTGTCTCCTTTAATGCTATAACAAATTTGATATAAGAGTCAATAACAAATTTGCTATAAATGTTTTGTTCGATTTTTCAACTTATTACTCCTTTCTTGGAAAATTATAGATTTGGCGAATCGCCATAGCGTCGACTTAGAATTGTCATTGAAAGACGGCCGACTCGTTTTATGATAGCAGATAAATATTAAGATATACCTACGAAATTCCTTAAGATTTCTTGTAGATGAATAAATGGTCATTTTTTACATTGACGCAAAGGATAAGTTAACTATAATAATTAATGAACGCAGACAATGGTGTCGCAAAACACTATTGCCTGCGCTTTTTTGTTTTATTAGAAAATACTCCGTTATGTGAGTATCTATCAGAGTAATTATGTTTTAACGGGTGATTTTATGAAAGATGGATTTATCAAAGTGGCGGCGATCACGCCCAAATTACGAGTGGCCGATGTTCAATATAACATTGGAGAGATTAAGAAATGGATCAAAGAAGCTGAAAAAGAAAGTGCAAAGATAATTGTGTTTCCGGAGCTGTGCATAACAGGGTACAGCTGCCAGGATCTCTTTTTACAGGACGAATTGTTGGAAGGGGCAAAATCTGCGCTCATAGATATAACAAAGTACACAGAAGATATTGATGCGATGGTCTTCGTCGGACTTCCGCTCGCGATAGAAGGAAAGCTCTATAACGTCGCGGCGGCAATAAACAGGGGGAAGATTCTTGGAATTGTGCCCAAGATCCACCTTCCGAATTACAACGAATTCTATGAGGTAAGGCATTTTTATTCGGGAAAAGAGCTGAATACGGCAATCAATATCGAAGGTGAAGAAGTTCCTGCGGGCAGCAGGCTTATTTTTGCATGCGATGAAATGCCGGGACTAAGAATTGCTGCGGAAATCTGTGAGGACCTGTGGGTTCCGAATCCGCCAAGCACAGAGCACTGTCTTGCCGGCGCGACGATGATCGTAAATCTGTCGGCATCGAATGAAATAATTGGCAAGAGCAGATACAGAAGAAATCTTGTCAGCAGCCGGGCCGCAAGTCTTGTCTGCGCGTATGTCTATACTTCGGCAGGCCCTGGCGAATCGACGCAGGATGTGGTATTTTCGGGACACAACATCATGTCTGAGAACGGAAGCATCATTGCTGAGTCGGAGCTCTTTTCCGAAGGGATGATAATTTCAGAGTTTGACATGAAAACTATCGAAGCGGACAGAAGGCGTATGACGACGTACAGTGCGAAACAGACGGATGATTACAAGAAGATCTCTTTTAATATAACAAGTGAAAAGACAAGTCTCACAAGATACATCGCTCCAAAGCCATTTGTTCCTTCGGCCAAAACAGAGAGAAACGAGCGCTGCGAGGAAATCCTGAAAATCCAGGCGATGGGACTTAAAAAGAGGCTTGAACATATCGGATGCAAAAATGTTGTTATCGGCATCTCGGGAGGGCTTGATTCTACGCTGGCTCTTCTTGTAATTGTAAAAGCTTTTGATTATCTC
>JAEEGK010004211.1_pt1 | contig 35471 bp, 28 predicted proteins | sample 8958771 | NCBI WGS metagenome assembly JAEEGK01 (sample SAMN16246547, study PRJNA631951) | gut metagenome | biome: gut microbiome; feature: rumen; material: SC-attached | host: Bos | place: Iran: Karaj | collected 2018-10 | reverse complement strand
TGATCAACGTCGCGAAATCAATAAGATCACTCTAAACATTCAACACACCCTAATTATGAAAAAATCTATGCTTTTACTGATTCTGACAACCCTGCTGGCTATTACAGGCCTCATCTCCTGCAAGAACTCAATTGTCAAGGCAGACAGACTGCCAGACATTGCCAAATCCTTCATTGATGAATACTTCCCTGAAAATGCTATCTCATATATCAAAAAAGACCACGAGCTGATTAAATCAACCTACGAGGTCGTCCTCCAGGACGGAACCGAGATTGAATTTAACAAATCCGGAGAATGGGTCATCATTGATTGCAAAAAGGACGCTGTCCCGGCAGCGCTTGTACCGGACGTTATTACCGAATATGTCCTGGCGCACTTCCCAGGACAGAAGATCGTCAAAATTGACAGGGAGACCTTCGGACACGAGATTGAATTATCCAGCGACCTGGAACTCAGGTTCAACAAGAACGGTAAAGTCGTGCAAGTGGAAGATTGAACAAATAACAGGAACGTCAAGTCAACAAAGAATCAAATAAGCCAGTCAGTCGACTGGTTTATTTGTGATATGACGGATTATGGCTATATTCACATTGATAAATGAAAAGTCAGAATGAAGAAAAGTCTCATAGCATCATTTGTAATACTCCTGCTTTTCTGCTCGTGCCATAACAATAAAGCAAGTTTGACACAGCAGTCAGGCATAACGGAAGAAATGGCTTATGAAGGAGTAAGCAACTACTGTCACAGTGAGTATGACTGGAGCCCTGCGGAATCAAATCCTTCCATAATGTCTTTGGAAATGGGGGAGGAGACGGATTCTGAGTATCAAGTTGTATTCCGCAGTTATACGGGGTCATTTGTGTATTTTTATGTCCAGAAGTCGACAGGATCTACCAGAATGGTAGAATATGTCCCGGTCCTTGACATCCGGAGCGAAGCTGGAACCATAGACTTGTTCGATTATCTGGAGAAGTAATACGATATATGGGCAAAGAAGTGATTTTCAGGCCTATGCGCCGGTTCAAACAGGCTCTTCCGGAGGAGGAATGCCTACGGATTCTTGGGAATGCTTACCGGGGCTTCCTTTCCGTAAACGGAGATGGAGGCTATCCCTACACAGTGCCGATCAACTTTGTGTCCGATTCAGGGAAGCTGTACTTCCACTGCGCAAAGGAGGGCCACAAGCTGGATGCTATCCGTGCTTGCGACAAGGCGTGCTTCACCGTATTGGACGAACCGGAAAAGGAACCCGGAGACTGGTGGTATCACGTGAAGAGCGTGATCTGCTTTGGCCGGATAGCAATCCTTGCCGATGATGCCGTACGTCAGGAAGTGTTCCGTTCAATGGGGCGCAAGTACTTTCCTGACACTTATGATACTGAAACGGATATCCTTAAGAACGGTCCCAAGGCGGAGATATTGGAGCTGACCATAGAGCATTTGAGCGGCAAGGCCGTCCGGGAGAAATGAGACCCCCGTGAATAGCTGAATAACGTTAAACAAAAGACTATAATTATGAAAAAACATTTAACCCTGGGACTGGCCGTTGCAGTGGCCGTCCTCGTTTCCTGCTCGGGAAACAAGCAGCAGGTTGGTGTGCTTACCAAACCCACCAGCGCAACCACTAACGTTCAAGGCGCTGAGTATCCTAAGATCAATCCTGACCTTACCACCGTTTTCCGCAACGATTTCCCCGATGCGCAGTCCGTTTCCGTGAATGTTGGAGGGAAGAATTACGAAATGACAAAAGGGGAGGACGGCATATGGGAGGCCACTACGGAACCGCTTGTGCCCGGTTTCCACTATTATATGCTTACCGTTGACGGAAAGCGCGTTTCAGATCCCAACAGCCGCCAGTTCTTTGGTTCCGGCTACTGGGGCAGCGGAATTGAGGTTCCGGAGCCTGGCGTGGACTATTATCTTGAGAAGAAAGTCCCTCACGGAGAGATCCGCATAGAAAAATACTACTCCAACCTGACAGCCGCGGAGCGCACCTGCTACGTATATCTCCCGCCGCAGTATGCCTCCGAGCCCAACCGCCGTTTCCCGGTGCTCTACCTGATGCACGGCGCGGGCGAGGATGAGACCGGATGGGCAACCCAGGGAATGATGCGTGACATAATGGACAACCTTATTGCCGAAGGCGAATGCGAGCCTATGATCATTGTCTGCGAGCACGCCGTTGCCACTCTGGCCGATGCCGCCCCCGGTTCAGGCTTCAACCTGTTCAATTTCGATGCTTTTGAGAAAGTTACCGTAGAGGAGACCCTGCCCACCTTCGATGCCCGCTTCCGCACCCTTACGGACCGCGACCACCGCGCCATCTGCGGCCTCTCCCTGGGCGGTTTCCAGGCCTATACGATTGGCCTGGACCACCCCGAGTTGTTCGGCTGGATAGGCGGATTCAGCGGCTCCGGCCGCGGCCCCGGCGACCGCCGCGACTCTGAGATGTATCCGGTTTCGCTGAACGATGACTATCACCTGCTGTACATAAGCATAGGCACCGACGAGCCGGCCGGAATGTACCAGGGCATCTATGACCTCCACGTAGCGCTGGACAGCCTTGGCGTAAAGCACGTATACTACGAGTCGCCGGGAACCGGCCACGAGTGGCTTACCTGGAGGCGCTCCCTGCACCAGTTCGCCCCTATGCTGTTCAAGGGCGTATAAACAGCCTTTAATCAGTTGTGCCGATGTGGCGGAGGGACACCCGGACCAAAGGTCTGGATTATTGCTCCGTCCCGGATCATTGCTTCGCGGGCATCTTGCATTGCTTGTGCAAGATGCTCCGTGGCGTGGTCCAGCATATCCAGCATTTCTTTCCTGTTGACGCTTACGCCAATGTCCGCGATGCAAAGGGAGCGGATCATTGCCAGGACGGACATCTCGTTCCCGCCCCAGAGCGAGGTGGTCATTGCCATTGCAATCCTGGGCACCAGGTCTTCCAGGGCCTGAGGGTTTTTCATTACGTCAAAATCCGTGTTGAAACGGATGTCAAATTCTCCATATTGGAGTACTTCCAGTATCTTTTTCATAGTTCACATTTTTCTGCGAATATAACCCGCAATTTTGAGGTAGCCGTTTGTTAAACGTTTAATTATCAAAAATAAACGTTTATTTGTATCTTTGCCTACAGACCAATTTGAAGACCAGATGCGTGTACGTAAATCGATAGTTTTACTGGTGACTTTGCTGCTTGGCTGCCAGGCCTTTGCGCAGGTTACCGCCTCCGCCGGAGCGGATGACGAGAAACTGCTCAGGCAGTGGATTAGGACCCTTGCATCAGATGAGTTTGGAGGGCGCAAGCCAATGACTGAATATGAAGGCGTTACCATCAACTACCTTGCAGGGCAGTTGGAAGCGCTGGGCCTGGAGCCCGCCTTTGGCGGCAACTGGTTCCAGCCCTTCCAGATGATAGCCGTGACGGCAAAGCCGGTGGGCGGCAAGATAACGGTCCGGGGTAAAAAGAAGGCTGACCTGCTTTATCCTGAGGACCTGGTGGTCTGGACGGCAAGGGCGGCGGACAAGGTGGAGGTGCCAAAGGCGGAATATGTCTTCTGCGGCTTTGGAATACACGCTCCGGAGTACGGTTGGGACGACTATGCCGGCATAGATGTCAAAGGTAAGATTGTGATTGCTATGGTGAACGACCCCGGCTACTATGACAACACCCTTTTCCGAGGCCGGAATATGACATATTACGGCCGATGGCTGTACAAGTTCGAGGAGGCCCGCCGCCAGGGCGCGGCCGGGTGCCTGGTGCTCCACAACACGGAAGCGGCTAGCTATGACTGGTCCGTGTGCGTGAACGGGCATCTGGAGGACAATCTGGCGCTCTACGATCCCGCCACCGGTAATGCCGGTGAGCTTGCCGTGAAGGGCTGGCTTCGCGAAGACGGAGCGCGCAAGCTGTTCGCGGCCGCGGGAATGGATATGGACGCGGCGCTCGCAGCTGCAAAGCGCCCCGGCTTCAAGTCCTACTCACTTGGCGTGAAAGGGGATGTCAAGATGACCGAGACCTATATAGTCAGGGAAACCAGCAACGTGGGAGCCATACTCCGCGGAACGGACAAGGCCGATGAGGCCGTAGTCCTGAACGCCCACTGGGACCATCTGGGCATAGGCACCCCTGACGAAACTGGCGACAACATCTACAACGGCGCAGCCGACAATGCCTCCGGTATGGCCGGCCTGCTGCTTGCAGCAAAGAAGTTCACGGAACTGCCGGAAAGGCCACGCCGCTCCATACTCTTCATCATCCCTTCCTCCGAGGAAAGCGGGCTCTTCGGCTCCGAATACTATTGCGCCCACCCCGCCATCCCAATGGAGAAGACTGCTGCCTGCCTCAATTTCGAGAGCATAGGTCCTGCCGAGCTCACGCGCGACGTGTCCATCCTGGGCGGCGGCGCAAGCGACCTGGACCGGTACTTTGTGGCTGCCGCCGCCGCCCAGGGGCGCTACATCTTTTTTGACGATGACAATTCTGACGGATGGTTCTTCCGCTCGGACCACTACAACTTTGTCAAGAAGGGCGTGCCCGCACTGGTAGTGGAAAACGGCAATAATCCCGTGGATCCCTCCCGTCCCAACAAATACCCTATGAAAATGTGGTATCACCAGCCCTGTGACGAATACCGCGATGACTGGGACCTTCAAGGTACACTGGCCAATGTGAACCTTATCTTCAGCGTGGGAGTATCCATCTCCAATGCCCCGGAACAGCTCAAATTATATTGATACTCAATAAATTAACCAGATATGATTAAAAGATTTACACTTATTGCGGCTGCTGCAGCCGCACTTATGCTTCTTCCAGGATGCGGTGGAAGCGAGACCAAAGAGACCGCATCAGGACAGTCGTTTGACGAGATAGTTGCCACAAGGCGCAGCGTGCGTGACTACAAGGAAGGCACAACCATAACCCAGGCCCAGGTGCGTGATCTTGTAGCCACAGCAATGGAGGCCCCTTCCTGGGCCAACAGCCAGACTACCCGTTATTATGTGGCTATGGATCCGGAGAAAGTTGCGGCCGTAAAGGAACTGGTGGGCGCAGGCAACGCCAGGAACACCGCCAACGCTCCCGTAATGATAGTTTCCACCTTTGTCAAGGGCCAGTCCGGCTTCGGCCGCGGCAACCAGGTCAACGAGATTGGTGACGGCTGGGGAGCCTATGACAACGGAGTCAGCAACGCCTACTTCATTCTCAAGGCCCGTGAGCAGGGTTTTGACACCCTTATTATGGGAATGCGCGACTCCGACGGCCTTAGGAAACTGTTCAACATTCCTGACACTGAGGAAGTTATGGCAGTTATCAGCCTTGGATATCGCGCATCCGATCCAAACCGTCCAGCCCGTAAAGGCATAGACGAGATTCTTAAATTCTTCTAGCCCTTCAGTTCGCTGAGGACTTCAGCAATTGCGGCGTCAAGCTGAGGGTCTTTGCCCTCCAGGCGGTCCTGGAAAGTGTTCTTCACGTAGATGTCCGGTTTTACACCGGTATTTTCCAGGTCTTTGCCGTCAACAACGCTGTAGCAGCCCCACGCCGGCAAACGACAGGTGGATCCATCAATGAGCCTTGCAGAAGAGGTGAAGATGATCCACCTGTAAGTTTCTGTACCTACCAGCTTGGCTATTCCAAGGGTCTTGATACCATTGGAAGTAACCTCCGCGTCTGAAAGACTGTGCTCATTGACCAGCACTACGATAGGCTTTCCCGCAGGTGCCACGTTAGGATGGCTGGTCCTGGGGAAGTCCCGGTACGCCCACTCGAAATGGGCCTGTCCGCGCAGGAAATCGATAACCTCCTTGTGTACGTTTCCGCCATTGTTATAGCGAAGGTCAAGGATAAGCGCATCCTTGTCAAACACCTCAGTATGCATCTTGAGAAGGAACGAGTTGAGGTCCTCGTCGCCCATAGCCCTCATATGGATGTAGCCCACCCTGTCGCCGGTCTTGGCGGAAACGGCATCCGCCCTCTGGTCCTCCCAGCGCTTGTATGCCAGGGTCTTGACATTTGAGAAGGAGGTGGTGTGCACCTTGACGTCGAACTCCTTGCCGCTGCGGCTGAAGGTGAGCTTAAGCTCATCCTTTCCCACAGCGCCGGAGAAGTACTTCTCACGGTTCTGCCTTGCATCTACCCTCACGCCGTCCACTGCAACCAGCTCATCGCCGTTGCGCAGGTCTATCTCAACCTTGTCCGCTGGGGAGTCCACCAGGATGTAATCCACCTTGTATGGCGCCTCGTTCTGGAAAACTATGCCAGTGCCATAGGTGCGGATTGATGTCTGTGGCCTCTCCTCCGTTCCGCTGGAAGTGAATCCCATATGGGAAGAATTCAGTTCTCCCAGAAGGTCTGCCATCAAGGTCCTTAGGTTGGCCCTTGTCCTGACGTATGGCAGCAGAGAGCCGTAATAATCCCTTATGGAATACCAGTCCGCTCCGTGGAAATTGACATCGTAGTAATTCTGCTCCAGGACGGCCCAGACCTCGTAGAACATCTGCCTGAACTCATCGTTCAGCACCACTTCCACGTCCTTTGTCACTGCGGTCTTTGCAGCGCTGCCGGCGTTTACGTCTATCTTGTATATTGCTCCGCTGCTCAGGCAGTACAGAGCGTCCTTGCAGCTGAAGAAGGTGCCGGAAGTGAGGTCACGGATCTGCTTGGGCTTTGCTTCAGGATCGGAAATTTCCAGGCAGTATACTCCACCGGGTCCTGATGCGTAGGAACTGTAAAGCAGGTATGACTTGTCCTTGTTCTTGAACACGTACAGATTGTTCTGGCTGCCGTCACGCTCTACGCGTGTAAGCCTGCTGTGAATGTCCTTGTAGTCAATCACTACTGCGGAATCCTTCTTTGCCGGCTTATCCCCGAAAAGTGCGTCCACCGCCTCTGACTTGAACGGAGTCTCGTACTTCCTCAAAGGCAGTTTGTACAAAGAAGCGCGGGATCCCCTTGGGAAAGAGGACGAAGTGGGGTTACCCAGCATATACATATCTTTTCCGTCAGGGGAGAACACAGGGCTGCCCTCAACGGAGGCGGAGTTTGTAAGATTCTTCAGGGTTCCGTCAGCAAAGCTGTAGATGAAGATGTCCGACTCGAACATATGCATTGCGTCGAATGCCAGGTAGTTGTCATCGAAAGAGAAAGAAAGGTCATAGCGCTGGTAAGACCAGAACTCGGCCTCCGTGAGCTTGCGGGCGACGTTGTTGTTCAGATCGAGCAGCATCACTGACTTGCTTCCGTCAACAAAGGCCATCCTGTCTCCCAGGTGGCTCAGGGTGAGGTTCTTGACGTTGTTCTGGGACAGATATACCACGGATTCGGGAACGGAGCCGTCGGCTGCAATCTTATAGATGTTTGTCCAGCCCATATTGGTCCTGGTGTAGTAGACGGTCTTGCTGTCAGGGCCCCAGACAACTTCAGCCACCCTTTCGTATGAAGGGGTCTCCAGTTTCTGGAGGAACTTGCACTTGGGGTCGGTGATGTAGAGGCCGCCCCTGATTACCAGGGCGAACTTCTTCCCGTCAGGGGAGACTGCGGCCGCGGAAGGTGTCTGGCCTGCGAAAGACCTGCGCACCTCCACGCTTCCGGAGGCTATGCTTATCTGCGGAACGCTCACGCTGCCGGAAGGCAGGCTGAGGACATTGATCTCATAGTCCTTCAGGAACACCATTGCGGAGCCACCGTAGGCCAGGTTGGGATACTGGACAGACTTGTCAAAAGTGGTAAGCTGCTGTGGAGCGCCGCCGGGGACGTATTTTACTATGTTGGATTCCTTGTTCAGCTCATCGCTCACATAGTATATGTTGCCGTTGACATCGGCCATTGGCCACTGGTCCTTGCCAATGTAGCTTGTCAGCTCAGTATAAGCCTTTGTCTTTGGATTCCAGGACTTTATGTTTGGGTTATGGTCTCCCACGTAGCGCTTCCTGGTAGGGAAGCTGAGGCTCTCCATTGACTCGTTGAAAAGGAACTCACCGGTCTTTGGGTTTTCCGCCAGGTTCACTATGGTATTGAAGTACCCGTCGAACATCAGCTGCGGGGTGCCTCCTTCTGCGGCTACCCTGAAAGAAGTCTTGCGCGCGCTCTCGCGCGTAGATTCAAAGTAGATGTATTTGGAGTCAGCTGACCAGGAGATGGGCACGTCCGGAGCCTCGTGGAAGGTGAGCTGTACTGCCTTGCCTCCACCCAGCGGAACTGCGTATACGTCCGTATTTCCCTGGATGTCGGAACTGAAGGCCAGCCATTTGCCGTCAGGAGACACCAGAGGTGAATCCTGCTCTCCCGTCATTGTGATTACGGCTGTAGCCTGCCCTCCCGAGACAGGTACGGAGAAGATGTCTCCGTCATAACTGAAATAAATCTGCTTTCCGTCCGGAGACAAAGAAGGATGGGAAGCGAATCTTAAGTTCTGTGAAAAAGAAAGGGTGGATGCTAAAAAAATATTAGCGGCAATGAAAAGTAAACGTTTCATGCCGCTAATATAGTAATTATTTACTAGGAACTATTTGTTGATAGCCTTAGCAATCTCCATTGCACCAAGTACAAGCTCTACATACCTTGGAGCGTCATTGATACAAGCCTCGTTCTCACCCCAGTGGAACGGATAGTCATCCTTGTTCTCAAAGAAGTCTTCCTTGACCAGAAGTCCAGGAACAACGCCTCCAGGGATTACTGAGTAGTCAGCCCTGTTGTTGTTATAGGCAACATTCTTGGTTACGACACCGACACCGGTGATGAATGACTTGTTGTTGTAAGGATGGCATCCGAACAGGTAGTTGAGGCCTGCGAATACAAACTCGGGATCGATCATATCAGGGAACAGCTTCCATACCTTGTAGCAGTTGTATGCGTTGTTGATGATTCCGCTGTTTCCAGCCCAGGTAGCACCTGCGATGTTTACACCGTAAGGATTATCCTCGGCAACGGCTGTGATGCTCTTAACGTATGCAGGAATAAGGGCCTTAACCTTGTCCTGGAACTTCTTGTCCATATAAGGATAAACCTCAAGGGCTGCAGAAAGGTTCATTCCTACTCCGCCTCTTCCGTTGGCCATTGAAGGAGCCTGTACGGGCTGAGGGTTGAGCTGAGCCTCTACGAGCGGTGTGAAGAAGTCCTTGAACTTCTGGTCGCCGGTAGCGAACCAGAGCTCGATGGCTGCCTGGAGCCTGGGATCTCCGCCACCCATCCTTCCGAACATACCGGCAGCGGCGTTGTTTGAAGGAGCGGCAGCCTCTGAGTACTTGTCCCAAAGCATCAGGGCGTTCTTGAGAGAGCGCTCTGCCTCCTCAGGGAAGTATTCCTTGAGGGCAGGATATGCAAGTGCAAGGGATACGATTGTTCCCATTGTTCCGGCAGGGCTGAAACGTCCGGTGATGGCGTACCTGTCGTCAGGGGTGCCTGAGCGGTTGCCCTTAACCTCATAGCGGGCAAGTGTAGGATCGTAGATGAGACCGTCGGTAAGGGTCATTGCATCGCCAAGGTGATGATAGTGATGCATATCCGGCTGGCCTATTGTTCCGGCTACGAAGCCGATGTTCTCTACCTGTGCGTTCATATTCAGGGTTCCCTGCATAATGAGCTGTACGTTATCAGGAATTCCGTCCGGAACGTGGATGTCAGCGTAAAGTGTCTTGTGGTCGATGAGGGTCTGGTCCCTTTCAGGACGGAAGGTGCGCCACAGGAAACCGAGGTCCTGGGTTGTGGTAACTACAGAGTTCTGCTGGATGTCAAAGTCACCGGCGTCATACCATCCACCGATTGCGATTCCCGGAATGTGCTCCAGAGGTGCATACTTGGTGTTGGTCTCGTTGCCCATTGTGTAACCGTCGTGGAGGCGGATGTTGAGAGGAGCCTGGAGGGCGTCGTCCATATTGGCGCGTCCGTGCCATACACGGTAAGCCTCGTTAACCTCCATATGGTCCATATTCACAACCAGTGAGATATCCATTGAAGGATGCCACTTGTCGTCATAGACGTTCTTGTCGATAGGGAATGCGTTGGTCTCGACTCCGTTGTATTCGATGCTGTAGAGGCCAGGGGTCTTTACGTCAGAGAAGTCAAGCTGAACGTAGTTGTACCTGTGATGGTACTCTCCCCAGAACTTGGCGTTGATAACCTTTGCAACGCTCTTGGTTCCGTCAGGATTAACCTTGAGGAGGTTTGCGGTCTTTGCAGGGGTGTCGTTCTTGTCAAGCTCAACAACTGCAACCTTCTTCTGTGCAGGGGTGTAACCTACCTGAGAGAAGCCAATGTTCGGCTTGCGAACCCAAGTGGGGTCTGCGCTGGGCTCAAGATACCACTCAAGGACCTTGCCGGTCTTTCCGGTAGGAAGGAGTGAGCGGAGAACGAACATACCGTTCTGTGCAAGGTGACGTCCGTCAAAGATCATAAGGTCCTGGTCAGACTTCACGCTTACGCGGAGTGCGGGATCCTCAGGTGCAAGTGTAATCTGCTTTCCTGTTGAGAGCGGGAGGGGAACAAGGAAGTCTCCGCGTCCGCGGTCGTCAAATGTAGACTCTCCAAAGTACTGGGGGATCTTCTCTGCGATAGGATGAACCTCAGTGTCTGCCATAGGATACTTTGGCAGGGGCCTTGCGAGTCCGTCAACAAGATAGTTCTTTCCAAAGTAGGAAGCGGGGAAGAACTCAAGGTTCATACCAGCCTTGCCCTGGAGGAACTCAGGAACCGGCTTGTCAAGGTAAACCTGGATGATAACGCCCTTGTCCTTGGGGAATACCCTTAGTTTGGAGACGAAATTCCAGTCTTCATAAGTCAGTTCCACCTCAACGCTGCTGTCGCTGTGGTTGACTGTCCTGTTGCTGATGACACCAAAGATGTCCCACTGCTCAGGGGTGTTCACAAGTCTGATACCACCACCGGTGCAGATACGCTCACCTCTCTGGATTATTTCAATACCGGCGAATTTCTCGTCGTAGAAAGCACCGTTGTAGAGGTTGTTGTAAACGAGCACGTTAGTGCCTCTGTCCTCGTAGTAGTCGAGGTCGTTCATTTTTAGGCTCTGTGCGTTTGCACTGAAAGCCATTAAGGCCAAAAGTGCAGAAGCAATGAAAATAGAAAGTTTTCTCATATTAATGAAGATAATGAAATATTCTTGCCGAAAATTAGTAAATAATCTTAAGAATACAAACAAACGGCCCTCACTAAATGTTACAAATATTTTTTTATATTTGTCTAATACACACTTGACTTAAGATAAGCTATTTATGTTTGGCCTTAGTAATGAGCATCTTACCAGATATCCAAGCATAGTATAGTCAACGAATACACAAAAAAGAACAGCAGGTACAGAAAATATGTTCAGCGCACAGACATACAAAGAAAGAAGGGAACGCCTCCGCAAACAATTGGACGGCGGCATCCTGCTTTTCCTGGGCAACGGGGAAGTTGGGATGAACTATGCGGACAACACATATCCTTTCCGCCAGGACAGTACCTTCCTGTACTACTTCGGCCTTGATTACGCCGGCCTTTCCGCCATAATGGACCTGGACTCCGGAGAGGACATAATCTTTGGAGACGAGCTCACAATAGACGATATTGTCTGGACGGGTACAATGCCTACCCTGGCCCAAAACGCCCAGCTTTCTGGGGTTGGGAAAACCCTCCCCTCAGGGGAGTTGCGTCCGCTGCTCCAGAAGGCATCGGCACAGGGAAGAAGCATAAGGTTCCTGCCTCCGTACAGGGGGGAGCACAGCGTGAAGCTGCTGGAACTTTTGGGTATAGCCCCATCTGAGCAGGCCTCGAAGGCCGATGAAGGCTTCATAAAGGCCGTGGTGGATATGCGAATCCATAAAGGCCCGGAGGAGGTTGAGGCCATAGAGGAAGCCGTTGACATAAGCACACGAATGCACCTTATCGCATACAGGATGGCGCGCCCGGGGGTGCACGAGGCGGAGATAGCCGCCGCAGTGCGCAGGGAGGCGTGCCTGCGACAGGGGACGGACCTGTCGTTCCCAACCATAGCAACGGTCAAGGGGCAGGTGTTGCACAATCACGGATTCATCCATACATTGAAGGACGGAGATATTTTCCTGCTTGACGCAGGGGCTGAGAACGCCTTGCATTACAGCGGGGACCTTTCGTCCTCAATGCCGGTGGGAGAGAAATTCACAGAGCGTCAGGAACTTATATATATCATCCACCTTCGCAGTTTTGAGGCGGCGGTAAAGTGCCTGGCACCGGGCGTTCCGTACAGGAAAGCCCATCTGGCCGCGGCGCAGGCCATAGCGGAAGGGATGATAGACCTGGGCCTGATGAAGGGCAATCCTGAAGACATAGCCCAGAGCGGGGCGTACGCCCTTGTCTTCCCTTGCGGGACGGGCCATATGATGGGCCTTGACGTGCACGATATGGAAAACCTGGGCGAGCAGTTTGTGGGCTATACCGGAGGGGAAAAGAAGAGCACCCAGTTCGGATTCAAGTCACTGAGGCTCTCGCGCCCGCTGGAGCCGGGATTCGTGTTCACTGTAGAGCCTGGTATATATTTCATACCGGAACTGATTGACCTGTGGAGGTCCCAGGGCCTTTTCAAAGACTTCATAAGCTATGACAGGTTCGAGGCCTGGAAAGACTTCGGAGGTCTTCGCAATGAGCTGGACTACCTCATAACTCCTGACGGATGCCGCGTGCTGGGAACCATCCGCAAACCAATGACAATAGAAGAAGTTTACCAAGCAAGGAATTTATGAACGACAGGATAGAACGCCTGAGGCGGCAGAGCCTGGACACACCGGCAACCCTTTCCATAGAGAGGGCCCTGATAGAGACGGAATTCTATAAGGAGAACTACGGAAAATACCCTGTGGCAATTCTCAGGGCCAGGAATTTCTATGAGATCTGCGCCAGGAAAACCATATACATTGGCCCGGAAGAGCTGATAGTGGGGGAGAGGGGCCCGCGGCCGAAGGCCGTGCCAACCTTCCCGGAACTGACGTGCCACAGCGTGGAGGACCTCCGCGTGCTGGACACCCGCGAGCTTCAAAGCTATCACATAAGTGCCGATGACATAGAGACTTACCAGAGGGAAGTCATCCCTTACTGGGAGGGCAAGACGCAGCGCGAGCGCATCTTCGGCCACGTATCCAACGAGTGGGAAGAGGCGTATCACGCAGGCGTTTTCACGGAGTTTATGGAGCAGCGCGCAGCGGGACACACTGCAATGGATGGCAGGATGTACCGCGAGGGCCTGCTGGATATGAAGGAGCGCATTGCAAAGCGCATCGCGGAGCTCGATTACATAAACGATCCCAAGGCTACGGACAGGCAGCAGGAGCTGGAGGCGATGGCCATTTCCTGCGACGCGGCCATACTGTTCGCGCAGCGCCACGCGGAGTTGGCGCGCGAGTTGGCCGCCGCGGAGCAGAACCCCCGCCGCAAGGCGGAGCTCCTGAAGATCGCTTCCGTCTGCGACTGGGTTCCCGCCCACGCGCCGCGCGACCTCTGGGAGGCCATTCAGATGTACTGGTTCGTCCATCTTGGCACCGTTACGGAGCTCAACGGATGGGATTCAATGAACCCCGGTCACCTTGACCAGCACCTGTATCCTTTCTATAAGAAAGGCCTGGAAGACGGTTCTCTCAGTTATGATTCCGCAAAGGAACTCTTATGCTGCCTCTGGATAAAGTTCAACAACCAGCCGGCACCTCCCAAAGTTGGCATAACCGCCAGGGAATCAGGTACATACAATGACTTCACAAACATTAACATAGGAGGCGTTGACCGCAACGGAAACAGCGCCGTAAACGACCTCTCCTATATGATCCTGGAAATACAGGAAGAACTTCACCAGCTCCAGCCCGGCCTCAGCATCCACATTTCCCAGAACACTCCGGACTCATTCCTTGAAGCCGGCATCAGGGTAATCCGCAAAGGCTACGGCTATCCTTCAGTATTCAATCCGGACACCTATGTTCAGGAGCTCGTCCGTCAGGGCAAAAGCCTTGAAGACGCCCGCGAGGGCGGCTGCTCCGGCTGCATAGAGGTGGGTGCCTTCGGCAAGGAAGCATACTTGCTGACAGGCTACCTGAACACGCCCAAGATCCTGGAAATAACGCTCAATGACGGCATTGACCCGGAAACCGGAAAGCAGATAGGCCTGCAGACCGGGGATCCGCGCACCTTCAAGGATTTCGAGCAGTTGTACACCGCCTGGAAAACCCAGATGGAGTACTTCGTAAACCTGAAACTGAGCGTAAACAATTACATTGAAAGGATGTTCAGCCTGTACGCTCCTGCCACCTTCCTGAGCCTGTACATAGATGACTGCATAGACAAGGGAATGGACTATTACAGCGGCGGAGCAAGGTACAACACAACCTACATCCAATGCACCGGCCTTGGAACCATAACAGACTGTCTGTCAGTGATTAAGAAGCACGTGTTTGAGGACGGCCGCTATACTATGGACCAACTCCTTGCAGCCATCAGGCGCAACTTCCAGGGAGACGAACCGATGCGCCAGTACATCCGAACCCGCACCCCGTTCTTCGGCAATGACGACGCCTATGCCGACAGCATAGCCCTCCGCGTCTATGACGACCTGGTCAAGGCCATCGAGGGCCGCCCCAACACCCGCGGCGGCAAGACCTACCTGAATATGCTGTCCACCACCTGCCACAACTATTTCGGCCAGGTGTGCGGAGCTTCCGCGGACGGGCGCTTCGCCCATTTTGCCATTTCCGACGGCACCTCGCCCGCCCACGGCGCTGACACCCACGGCCCAACCGCAGTGATCCGCTCCCTTGGCAAGCTGGACCAGACCAGAAGCGGCGGCACCCTTCTCAACGTGCGATTCACGCCCGCCCTCCTCAAGACTGACAGCGAGGTCTCCAAACTTGGCAAGCTCATCCGCGAGTATTTCCGCCTCGGCGGCCATCATATCCAGTTCAATATCGTTGATACAGATACCCTGCGTGACGCCCAGCAGCATCCGGACCAGTACCGTGACCTGCTTGTGCGCGTGGCCGGCTACTCTGACTATTTCAATGATATGACCTCCCAGCTCCAGGAAGAAATCATAGCCCGAACCCAGAACGAAGAATTCTAGCCATCCGGTATGTCCCTGATATTTGACATAAAGCGCTACGCCCTGCACGACGGCCCAGGAATCCGCACCACCATATTCCTCAAGGGCTGCCCCCTGAGGTGCGTCTGGTGCCACAATCCGGAAAGCTGGAGCCCGCAGCCGCAGAGAATTTACAAGCAGAACCGCTGCATTGGCTGCGGCAGCTGCGTACAGGCCTGCCCTGTGGGGGCGCTGGAGCTCACGCCGCAGGGCATCGTCCCCACCGGGGAAGAATGCCTGCTCTGTGGCGCCTGCGCCGATGTCTGCCCGCCTATGGCCTTGGAAATCAGTGGCAAAGACTGGCCTATGAGCCAGCTTATGGAGGAAATCGAAAAGGAAAGGGGAGTGATGGAAACCGGCGGCGGAGGCGTCACGCTATGCGGCGGAGAGCCGCTGCTTGACGCTGACTACGCCATCTCCCTGCTGGAGGAGCTGGGCAGGCGCGGCTTCCACCGTTGCGTGGACACCTGCCTGCAGGTGCCACCGCAAACCCTCCGCCGCGCCGCCCCCGTCTGCGACCTCTTCCTTGTCGATATCAAGCTGATGGATCCAACCCTCCACCGCAAATACACCGGTGTCTCCAATGATCTTATACTCAGCAATATACGCCTCCTTTCGGAACTGAAAGCCCCCTACTGGATCCGCATCCCTCTCATCAAAGGCATTAATGCCGATGACGCCAACCTCACCGCCACCGCGGACTTCCTCCTCTCCCTGCCCACCCCGCTGCAGGAAGTGGACCTCCTCCCATACCACGACGTAGCCAAAGGCAAGCACCAGCGTCTCTGGTCCACCTACAACCCGGACAAACTCCCAATGTCCACGCCCGACGCCACCGAACTGGACCACGCCCTATCCCTCTTCCGCTCCCGCGGCATCAAAGCCTGCATCGGCGGATGACTATAAAACAAGCTAAATTGACTGGAAATGAAACCTAACCTTTTAATTGCCGGATTTGTGCTGCTGTGTGGAGCGGCATTCCTGACCGGATGTTCAGATTCAAAGAACTATAAAGAGATACGTAAAGTTGAGTCAGTGCAGGTGGAGACCCCGGAGGGGACTGCGCCAAGGCTGCCGTACCTTGTCAGCGTCACATACGCTGATGGCTCCAAGGAGTGGCGGCAGGTGAAATGGATGAACAGCGCCCGGGAGACGGAGGAGCAGGAGTCCGGTATGGCTGTAGGATCTGAATACACTGTCCGTGGATATATTATTGGAGATTCCACTGAGGCCGAAGGGTATCCGCTGGATGCGCAGGTGAAAGTTGTGGGTACGGCGTGGGAAGTGCCGGCCAGAGTCCCGCAGGCGCAGCCGCTTCCGCTGGGAAGCGTGCGCCTCATCGGGGACAACCGCCTCACTTCCAACCGCGATCTGGACATCCAGAACCTGCTTTCCTTGGATATTACGCAAGAGCTTTATAATTACCGTGACACGTATGGCCTGAGCACTGATGGCTATACCCGTTCCAACGGCTGGGATTCCCCGACGACAAAGCTCAAGGGACACGGCTCAGGGCACTATATGTCCGCCCTGGCGTTTGCTTATGCAGGTACTGACGACCCTTCGTTGAAGGCTGCCTTGAAGGCCAATATCAAAAGGATGGTGGACGAGCTGCGCTACTGCCAGGAGCTCACCTTTGTATGGGATCCGGCGCTGGGACGCTACCGCGAAGCCCGCGACCTTGCCCCCGAGGAAGAACTGATGGGAATGAAAGGAACCTGGGAGGCATTTGACGTCTACAAGAAAGACTGCACCAAGTATGGTTATGGCTATATCAACGCCATCCCGGCTCAGCACCCCGTTCTCATAGAGAAATATGCCCCGTACAATAACCAGGACTGGGTATGGGCACCATATTATACAATTCACAAGCAACTTGCCGGCCTCATTGACATCGCCTGCAACGTCGATGACCAGGAAATAGCCTCCAAGGCCCTGCTGATTGCAAAGGATATGGGCCTGTGGGTATGGAACCGCCTCTATTACCGCACTTATGTGCAGACTGAAGGCACCCAGGAGGAAAGGCGAGCCCGCCCCGGAAACCGTTACGAAATGTGGAATATGTACATTGCCGGAGAGGTTGGAGGTATGCAGGAGGCTCTTTCACGCCTGTCCGTGATGGCTTCGGACCCTACGGAAAAGGAGCGGCTGGCGCAGGCCGCCGGCTTCTTTGACGCCCCGGCCTTCTATCAGCCCCTTTCCCGCAACATTGACGATATCCGTACCCGTCACGCCAACCAGCATATCCCAATGATAGTGGGATCCCTCAAGCAGTTCCAGGCAACCGGGAACGAATTCTATTACAACATTGCGGTCAATTTCTGGAATCTGGTCCAGGGCAGATATGCATATGCGATGGGAGGCGTAGGCAACGGTGAAATGTTCCGCCAGCCCTATACCCAGATGCTGAGCCTGAACACCAACGCCCAGACCCGTAGGAACGGGGAAACATCCCCGGACCCCAACATAAACGAGACCTGCTGTTCCTACAACCTGGCCAAGCTGACCAAGGACCTAAACTGCTACAACCCGGACGACGCCCGATATATGGACTATTACGAGCGCGTGCTCTATAACCAGCTGGTTGGATCCGTTCACCCTGAGCATTACGGAGTTACATACCAGTACGCAGTTGGCCTGAATGCCGCGAAGCCTTTTGGGAACCGCACTCCGCAGTCTACCTGCTGCGGTGGAACAGGTGCGGAAAACCACGTTAAATACCAGGAGGCGGCGTACTTTGTCTCTGACAACACCCTGTGGGTTGGCCTTTACCTGCCAACCGAAGCCAATTGGGAGGAAAAGGGCGTGCGCCTGCGCCAGGAGTGCTCCTGGCCTGCGGAGAGTTCCGTCATAACCATAGAGGAGGGCGGACGCTTTGCAATGAAACTTCGCGTTCCGTATTGGGCCACCAAGGAGTTCAAGATCAAGCTCAACGGGAAGAAGGTTGGCAGGAAGTACCAGCCATCGTCCTATGTGGAAATCCCTGAAAGGGAGTGGAAAGCAGGGGACAGGGTGGAGATTGAGATGCCTTTCGGCACGCATTTATTCTATGGTCCGGACAGGATGGAAGTGGCGGCAACCGCGGAAGGCGGCCCTTCGACGCAGTTTGAGCCTATGTGGGAGGGCGCGTTGATGTACGGCCCGCTGGTTATGGCATCGCCGGATATCACAACCTGGGAGGAGGCTGAAATATCCATTGATGCAGAAGAGATTGAGGCGGGCTTTGACGGAAACGTGCATAAGCTTTCCTTTGAAGGCAAGACATTCTACCCGGATTACTATATGACAGGGAGAGGAACCCATTATCTGAGACTGAACGCTAAGCAAAGTGACTGATTTAATATATAATATCATTTGGAGCCCGGCACTGATAGTGCTGCTGGTGGGCGCGGGGCTGTATTTCACAATACGCACGCGCTGTGTGCAATTGAGACGGGTGGGGCTGATGGCAAAGATGCTGTTCGGCCGGCGCGCATCCGCAAGCAATAGCTTTTCCCCTTTCCAGGCATTCTGCGTGGCACTGTCAGGCAGGGTGGGCACCGGGAACATAGTGGGCGTGGCCACGGCCATAGCCCTGGGAGGCCCGGGGGCCGTGTTCTGGATGTGGGTGATAGCGTTCCTTGGCGCTTCCACCGCATTTACGGAATCCACCCTGGCGCAGATTTACAACTTCAAGCATAAAGGCGAGCTGCGCGGAGGCCCTGCAAGCTACATAGAGAAAGGATTAAAGAAGCCTTGGCTGGGAATGCTCTTCGCCATACTGACACTTGCAGGATATGGTATGCTGCTGGTGCTTACACAGGCTAACGGAGTATCCAGCGCGTTCGAGAATTCTTTCGCGGTTAAGCCGTGGGTTTCCGGTGCGGTGCTGGCGTTTGTCCTGAGTCTGGTTATCATTGGTGGGGCAAAGCGCATCGCCAATGTGGCAACGCTGGTTACGCCGTTTATGGCCATCGCCTATATAATATTGGCGCTCATCATCATAGGCGCCAACATCAGCGCGGTGCCCGGGATGCTGGGAGTCATTGTGAAGAGCGCCTTCGGCATAAATCCGCTGGTGGGAGGAATGCTTGGAAGCACCATTGCGATGGGCGTCAAGCGAGGGCTTTTCTCCAACGAGGCAGGCCAGGGCGGCGGGGCAATAGTCTCCGCAAGCGCGGAGAACGAAATGCCCGCCCAGCAGGGCCTGGTGCAGGCTTTCTCCGTTTACATAGACACCATCCTGGTTTGTACGGCAACCGCCCTGATGATACTCTGCACTGGCAATTTCAATGTCGTGGATCCTTCTACAGGGGAGCTCCTGTATGCCTCCGCACCTGAGTTGGGGAGCAACTACGTGGGCTATACCCAGGCGGCCATCGACACCGTGTTCCACGGCTTTGGAAGCGCCTTTGTGGCAGTGGCGCTGAGTTTCTTCGTGTTCACTACGCTTATGGCGTATTACTTCTATGCGGAGTCAAGCATAGCATATCTTTTCAGCCGTTTCGGCAAGGAGGGAGGCAAGGCGGAGAAGGCTGCCGTATGGGTTTATAGAATAATAATGTTAACTTTGGTTGTACTTGGCGCCTGCACCAGCTCCGACATTGCCTGGAAATGGGGAGACGTGGGCCTGGGCCTTACAACCTGGATCAATGTCCTGGCGCTGCTGTTCCTGTTCCCGCAGGCGCTTGCTGCCCTTAAGGACGTAGAGAAGAAATATCCAATAAAGAAATAATATGAAAAGACTGATTGTTCCGGTATTTGCCGTCCTGCTTCTTGCAGGATGCGCAAGTAAATCCCCTCAGGACGCGCTTACAAAGCACGACAAGGAGATTGACAAGATCATTGCACAGATGACCTTGGAGGAGAAGGTGATGATGCTACACTCCAAGACCATTATGTCTTCCGAGGGCGTCCCGCGCCTTGGAATCCAGGACATCAAGTATGCGGACGGCCCGTTTGGCGTGCGCGAAGAGTTGGGCGATGGCTTCCGCCCTCTGGGCTGGCAGTTGGACTCCGCCACGTATTTCCCCACGGGATCGGCGCTTGCCGCCACCTGGGACCCTTCCCTGGCCTATGACTACGGCCACGGAATAGGGGTCGAGGCCAGGCTCCGCGGCAAGGACGTGATGCTGGGCCCCGCCATCAACATCCAGAGGTTGCCAGTGGGCGGCCGCAGCTACGAGTACCTCAGCGAGGATCCGGCCCTTGCGGCCGCACTGGCAGTGGGTTACGTGAAGGGAATGCAGGACGCCGGCACTGCCGCCTGCGTCAAGCACTTTGCCATAAACAACCAGGAGACCAACCGCGGCAGCGTGAACGTGATAATTGACGAAAGGGTGATGCGCGAGATCTACCTCAAGCCGTTCGAGGCCACGGTGAGGGAGGCTGGAGCAATGGCCATAATGCCTGCATACAACAAGGTGAACGGAGACTATTGCTCTGAGAACGAGCACCTCCTGAACGAGATCCTGCGAGGCGAATGGGGCTTCAAGGGCATCACGGTCTCTGACTGGGGCGCCACTCACAGCACTATGGGAGCCGCGCTGCACGGCCTTGACGTGCAGATGACAGGCGACAACTACCTTGGCCCGCCTCTCATCGACTCCATTGCCGCAGGCAAGGTTTCAGAGAAGGTTGTGGACGACAAGGTGCGCGAACTTCTCCGCGTGCGCTTCGCCATAGAGCCCATCCCCGCGGACAAGTCCAACCTGGTGCAGACTTCGCAGCCGGAGAGCCGCCAGGCCGCCCTTGAGGTGGCCCGCCGCTCCATTGTGCTGCTCGGTAACAAGGGCGCAGCGCTTCCTATTGCCAAGAGCGTCAAGACCATCGCAGTGATTGGCCAGAACGCCGTGCTGTCCACCGCCGCCGGCGGTGTGGGCGCAGGCGTGAAGACCCCTTACGAGGTAACTCCTCTCCAGGGCATCCAGCGCAGGGCGGGAGATGCCGTAAAGGTTCTCTACGCCCCCGGCTACAGGAACTTTGGCGGAAGGGTTCGCCCGGGACAGCAGCCCAGGCCTCTCCAGGCTATGGCCATAGACGAGGAGCCTGACGCAGACCTCCTCGCGGAGGCTGTGGAGATTGCCAAGGCTGCGGACCTGGTACTCTTCTTCTGCGGAACCAACAAGACCATTGAGACTGAAGGCAGCGACCGCCAGAACATCAAGCTGCCGGTTGGCCAGGAGGCCATAGCAGCGGCTCTGGCCCAGGCCAACCCCAATATGGTCAGCGTCGTGATTTCCGGCGGCCCGCTGGAGCTTGCGGCCGTGGAGGCCTGTTCCAAGGCTATGGTGCAGGGCTGGTGGAACGGAATCGAGGGCGGAACCGCCCTTGCCGAAGTCCTCTTCGGCGACAGGGCTCCTTCCGGAAAGCTTCCGTTCACATACCCCCGCGTGCTTGAGGAGTCACCCGCATACGCAATGGGCAACTTCCCCAACAGGGCTGAAACCCAGGAAGACCTCTTCACCGGTATGTACCGCGCCGATATGGGCGGCACCGGCGGCCAGTTCCGCCGCGTAACCCCGGATTCCAAGTACACAGAGGGCCTGCTTGTGGGCTACAGGTGGTTCGACACCAAGAAAGTCCCGGTTGCATACGCATTTGGACACGGCCTTTCATATGTGAACTTCGAATACTCCAACATTGCCGCATCCAAGAAGGCATACAAGGAGGGTGACGTTGTCAAGGTCAGCTTCGACCTCAAGAACACCGGCGATATGCCGGCGGAGGAGGTCGCCCAGCTTTACATCAGCCACAAGGACGCCAAGGTAGAGTATCCTGCAAAGGAACTCAAGGCATTCCAGAGAGTGGCACTTGGCGCCGGCGAGAGCCGCAAGGTGACCCTGGAGTTCCCTGTAAGCGAACTTTGCTGGTGGTCTGACAGCGGCTGGCAGCTGGAGAAGGGCACCATTGAAATGATGCTTGGATCCGCATCTGACGACCTGCGTCTGAGCACTTCCGTAGAAATCAAATAATTTTTACTGATAATTCTGTAACAAACCCCGGACTGCTGCGTCATTTAACTGAAGCCGGTCCGGGTTTTTAACTCCGGCTTCCTGAATAAGAATGAGAAAACTGTTCTTCATAGTTGTCATTGCCTTGGCCCTGCCTCTTGCGGGTCTTGCAGAAAAACCGGCAAAGCCGGTACCTGGTACACAGATTTCAATGCTCATAAACGAGTACAGGTTTTACGACGGATTTGAGGCGGTAAAAGTAGGAAGGCTGGGAACCAAGATTGTAAAAGCCTTGATACAGAGCGGAGCCGCGCACGAAGATGATCCTGATTTGAAAGATGCCGTGAAAGTGCTCAAGGGAATAAAGAGACTGGCCGTGGTGGAGTATTCTGATTGCGCCCCGGAGGTAAGGCAAGGCTTTTCACAAAAGATGTCAAGGCTCCTCAGCGGAGCGGAGATGCTGATGGAGGTGAAAGACGGATCGGACATAATGCGTATGTATGGAGTTGTGGACGACCGTGGAGACAAAGTGAAGGACTTTGTCCTTTTCAGCCCGGAAGACTGCACGCTGATATGCCTCTTCGGCTCCATCTCCCTGGATTCAGTAATGGCCGTAGCGTCAAAGTAATATGGATTACAAAGAGTTCTGTGACATCTACCTGCCCCTGACGGACGGCCTGTACAAAGTGGCCTTCTATATCCTGGAATCGGAACAGGATGCAAAGGATGCCGTACAGGACCTTTACATAAAGCTCTGGGATTCAAGGGATACGCTGGACAATGTGCACAACCCTATGGGATATGGCATAAGGCTCCTGAAGAACATCTGCATAGACCGGATCAGAAAGGAGTCCCGCCACCCAAGGGAAGGCCTGAGCGAAGATCTGCCGGCGGCCGATACGGCGGACGGCCCGCAGGCCGCAAAGGAGCGGACGGCAAGGCTGCAGCGGGCTATAAGGAATCTTCCGGAGGGTCAGAGGACCGTACTTGAAATGAGGCTGTTGCGGGGAATGAGCAACGAGCAGATATCAAAGGAAACAGGAATGAGCAATCTGGCGGTAAGGGTTATGATAAGCCGCGCCAGGAAAAAGATAAAGGAAGCGATATGAAATCATTGCAGGAAATAGAGAACACCAGTTTCGAGCGTCTGGAACAGATTGCTAAGGAAGATGGCGTGCGCGTGCCCCGGGACCTTCAGGGCTCAGTGAGGGAGAGCGTGGCCGCCGCGGCACTGGCATCGGCCGGAGAAAGGAAGCCCGGCAGGGCAATGTGGCTCACATACGCGCTGCTCAGTATGTTCGCCGCCGCCTGCTTTGCCACCTTCTTTGTCATCCCGCGCACGCCCAAGGACACTTATGACGATCCGCTCCTTGCGTACGCCAAGGTGGAGGAGACCTTCGCCCTCATCTCAAAGCAGATGGACCGCGGTGTACAGAGCGCGCTCCTTGCAGAAGAATCATTGGAAACAGTTGACAGAATTATCAATAATACAAAATGAAAAGGTTTATATTGATTGCGCTGGCCGCATTGTTTGGTGCGGGCGCATTTGCCCAGGACGGCAAGTCTATCTACAACAAATACTCAGAGGCCGAGAACGTAAGCGCCGTGTATATTTCCCCGGCAATGTTCAAGCTTATAAAGAAGGTCCCGGACATCAACCTGGAAGGGGAGAGCGTGAACCTTGGACCCATCATCAAGACCCTTACGGGTATGTACATAATCAGCAGTGAGAATCCTGCCATCAACGAGGATCTCAAGAAGGACGTGGACCGTTTCATCCGCCGCGGAACCTATGAGATGCTTATGGAAGCCAAGGACAACGGCGAGGTTATGAGAATGTACACTATGGGAAGCGAGAAGACCGTCACCGGCTTTGTGATGATGTCCTACGAGCAGGAAGAATGCAATTTTATTTGCATAAATGGCGAGATGCCAAGGGAGGCACTGGAGGAATTGATAAATTAATTTCATATATTGCGTAAGATTTTGGAAAAATCATTTTAATACGCAGTATATGAAACTTAAAACCTTTGCAGCTATCTTCATTGCAGCCACTGCTGCATCAGTAAGCCTGTCTGCCCAGAACCCTATCATCAGGGACGCTTTCACTGCGGATCCATCCGCACACGTATTCGAAGGCAGAGTCTATGTATATCCGTCACACGACATTCCTGCACCTGCAGATTATGCACGCAAGGATTGGTTCTGTATGGCGGATTATCACGTTTATTCCTCCGACAACCTGGTAGACTGGGTGGACCACGGAGTTATCGTTGACCAGTGGCACGTTCCGTGGGTGAACTCAGCCGGCTACAGTATGTGGGCGCCTGACTGCAACTACCACAACGGCAAGTATTATTTCTATTTCCCCGCTCCTCAGAAACCGGAACCCGGCGCTCGCTTCGCAGGCAACGGAATTGGAGTGGCCATCTCTGACACCCCTTACGGACCTTTCGTTCCTGAGGAGAAGCCTATCCAGGGCATTGGCGGAATTGACCCTTGCATCTTCATAGACGATGACGGCACCCCGTACCTTGCCTGGTCAGGCCGCGGCCTTCAGGTTGCACGCCTCAAGGACAATATGCTTGAGCTTGATTCCGAGCCCGTGACCATCACCGGCATCCCCCGCGGACAGACCGAGGGCCCGTTCCTCTTCAAGCGCAACGGAAAGTACTACTACACATTCCCCTGGGTTGAGGATGCACGTGAGACCCTCGCTTACTGTATGGCTGACAACCCTCTTGGCCCGTATACATTTATGGGTAAATTTATGGAGCAGTCAGAGACCATCTGCTGGACCAACCACCATTCATTCATAGAGCTGGACGGCCAGTGGTACCTGTTCTATCACCACAACGACTATTCTCCCTACTTTGACAAGAACAGGTCAGTATGCGTAGATTACCTGTATTTCAATCCTGACGGAACAATCATCCCCGTAACTCCCACCCTCCGCGGCGTGGGCATCACAAAGGCCAATTCCCTCATCCAGATAGACCGCTATTCAGACAAGTCTGACAAATACGTTGCAGTTGACTTCCTGAACTCAGAGTTCACGTTTGACGGTTGGAAGGCTATCCTCTGGAACACCACACAGGAAAGGGAGCCCCGCTGGATCAGCTATGACAGGGTAGATTTCCAGGACGGCATCAAAGAGGCAACAGTCAAGGTGCACTCCCTTGCCGGAGGAAAGATTGAACTCCGCGCCGATGCAGTTGACGGACCGCTCCTTGCCACCATCAATGTGGAGGGAAACCCCGTTTGGACAGAAAGGTCAGTTACCGTTGAGAACAGTGTCAAGGGTGTACACAACCTGTATATGCTTATGACCGACGGCAACCACGTAGAGGTAGACTGGGTAAACTTCAAATAAGCACCCCTTCATAATCAAAGAGAAGCCGCGCCATCTCGGCGGGGCTTCTCTTTTTGTGTGCAATGATTAGATACTAGATAGAGTTTGAAGTTTTTCACAGATCCCAGTCTGAAACTTCTTGTCTTATTATTTCTAACTATTGCAAAGTTACACATTAGATATAACCAAAGCAAATATTAAACTTAATATTTCAAGAGTTAACTCATTGATAATCAATAGGCATTATTTGCGAAAACTTAATGAAGGCATTAATTGTGCCCAATTGTTGACTCTTATACCGCTTTTCCGTACCTTTGTGTTATGAGACGATTATCTATTCTATTTTGCCTCCTTGCACTGGCAGGCTGCCGGCCCGGAGCAGTAACAATTGACACCCCTCAGGGCACCCTGAGCCTGGAACCTGTTGCCGCGGATGCCATCCGCGTCAGACTGACTCCGGAAGGAGCCCCTGATCTTGGGGAATTGATTTTTGTACAGAAAACCAAGACACCTAAATATAAGGTGGAGAAGAACGGCGCTGACATCACCGTGCGTACCGCACGGATGGCCGCGCAGTGGAGCGACGCCTCGCAGACGCTCACCTTCCTTGACGCGGAAGGCCGCGTGCTGCTCCAGGAGCTGCCCGGCGGCCGCACCGTCAAGGCCGTTGACGTGGACGGCTCTCCGGCATATGCCGTAAGCCAGGCCTTCGACTCACCTAAAGGTGAGCACCTTTACGGCACCGGCCAGTTCCAGGACGGTTACCTGGATGTCCGCGGCCTTACAAGGCGCCTGACCCAGGTTAACACCCAGATTTCCCTGCCAATGATCATCTCCAGCCGTGGCTGGGGCCTTCTCTGGCACAATTACGGCCTCACGGACTTCAATCCCGCTGACCACAGCATCAAGCTTACGGAAACGCAGGCTGACGGCGGCTCCGTGACCGTGAACGCCACGGGTACCGCCGGCAACCGCCGCGAGTTCCGCGCCTTCAGGACCTTCACCGGAGAGATTGAAATCCCTTCAGAAGGAGAATATGCACTCCTGCTTGACGTGGGCCGCGATATGGCCCGCCGCCAGTACCTTGCAGTGGACGGAGAGCCCATCATAGACATCTCCAACACCTGGCTTCCGCCAACCGCTGCGGTAAAGGCGCAGCTTTCCCCCGGAAAGCACACGCTTGAGGTGCAGGGCACCTTTGGCGACGCCCCCACAGTTTTCTGGCGTTCCATTGCAGACTGCACCACTTTCTCCTCTCCTGTAGCAGAGGGACTTGACTATACCGTATTCGCCGGAAACGCCGATGCCGTAATGCACAGTTTCCGCACCCTTTCCGGCCACGTTCCCGCAATGCCGGACTGGATCTTCCGCTATATCCACTGCCGCGAGCGCTATGACACCCAGGACCAGCTCCTGGCCGCCGCACGCAGGTTCAACCAGGAGAAGATCCCCGTTGGAACCATTGTACAGGACTGGCAGTGGTGGGGCAAATACGGCTGGAACGCTATGCAGTTTGACGAAGGCAAATACCCTGATCCAAAGGCAATGGTGGACGAACTCCACTCTATGGACCAGCACCTTATGCTTTCAGTATGGTCCCGCATAGGACGTGACTCAGAGCTTGGAAAGGAAGTTGAGGCCCGCGGCTACTACATTGCCGGAACCGAGTGGGTGGACTTCTTCCAGCCCGACGCCGCAAACTTCTACTGGGAGAATTTCAGCAGCAAGCTGGTTCCAGTTGGAATAGACGCCTGGTGGCAGGACGCCACCGAGCCTGAGAATGACGACCTCAAAGGCCGTCGCATAGGCCCGGACCAGATCCCCGGCGAATTCTATCGCAACGTATATCCCCTCAAGGTTGTCCAGACCGTTTATGAGGGCCTGCGCCGCGACCAGCCGGGCAAGCTGCCGGTAATCCTTACCCGCAGCTCTTTCCCCGGAATCCAGCGCTATGGCGCTGTCACCTGGAGCGGTGACGTCGGCAACGACTGGGACACCCTTCGCCGCCAGATTGTAGGAGGCCTTGGCCAGATGGCAGCCGGCCTGCCCTGGTGGACCTACGACGCAGGCGGATTCTTCCGTCCCGGCAACCAGTATTCAGACCCTGATTACCAGGAAAGGATGATCCGCTGGATCCAGACCGCCGTTTACCTCCCGTTTATGCGCGTTCACGGCTATCAGAGCCGTACCGAGCCTTGGGAGTACAGTGAAGAGACAGAGCGCCTCTTCCTTGCCGCCATCGCTCAGCGCGAGGCCCTTCTCCCTTATGTCCTGGAGAATGCCCAAAAGGTATGGAAGGATGACTATACGCTTATGAGACCGCTTGTATTCGACTTCCCTCAGGACGAGCAGGCCCTGAAGCAGGAGTGCGAATTTATGTTCGGACCTGACTTCCTGGTATGCCCTGTTCTTGCCGGTGGCGTTTCTTCCTGGAGGGTTTACCTTCCGGAGAATGCAGCAGGATGGGAGGATGTACGCAATGGTACCCGCTATGACGGCGGCCAGTACCGTGACGTGCCGGTTGACCTGGAGGCCATCCCGGTATTCAAGCGTCTGAAATAATTAAGATTCAAGCTTCTTGCAAGTCTCCAGCAGATAAGTCTTGAGTTTCTGCCCGTTGAGCGGCAGGCCAAGCTTGTTACGGATAATATTGTTGTTGGTGTTGCTTGAAGCACGGCTGAAATGGGGCTCTATATCTTTGGAATAGAGTCCCATTAAAAATAGGCAGCAGTAGCCAACCTCCCACTGTGTGAGGTTGTGTTCCTTGAGGAAGGCTATGAACTTGGGATGACTGGCGGAGAACACCCCTGCAGTTGAAAGGAGGAATTCGTCCCTGTTGCTCAAAAGTTCCTGTATGCTCTGGTTGGCTGCCTTGGAATCTACCGGATTGGAAGTAATATGCCCAAGCAGAACCTTGTCCAGCACGGCAAGGCGCTCGCCAACTATCTTGCGGGTCTCCTCATTCATCATTTCAGATTCACGGTGCGCGGCCTCAAGGGCGTCGCGCTCCCTTTGGAGATCGTCTGTTTTCTGTTTGAGACTGCTAAAGCTCAGCTGAATCCTTTCCAAGGCTTTCCTGCCAAAGTGTATGATTCCCCATCCCAGCATCAACAGGATCACTATGGCGCCAATCAGAAGGGTACGGACGTGCGTTTGCCTCAACTGAACCAGCTGCGACTTGTAGCGTTCCTCCATAAAACGGGTATCGGAGTTGAGGACTCGCTTCAATCGTCTATCACCTGCCTCCTTGCCCTTCTTGTGGGATTCAACGGCTTTCTGGAAATCTCCTTCGTTCTCGTAAATCTGTGACAGGCGCACATAGTAATCCACATTGAGGTCATCGGGATGATATGATGCGTAGTATCCCAAGACAAGGAGTGCTGAATCAACCTTGCCGCTGGCAGCATAAGCGTCTGATATCGAGAGCCAAGGCCTAAGGCCGCTGTTGGGGATTTCCGAGAAGCAGGAGTCTTTAAGCGCCTGTAGGTTTGCAGTGTCCTTGACGGCCGCCGCAATGTCAATCCTGGTCTTCAGATACTGGGATTTTACGGCAAGCCCTAGGCTGTCCCAGTAGGGTACCAGCTCATCCAAGGCCTGACCGGCGGAGGGGATGTCCCCCAGATTGACATAGTCATCGGCAAGGGAGGTCTGGGATAATGCGTATTTGGGCAGGTACCGGTTCTCCTTGAAATAGGTGCTGGCCTTGAGGTCGTTTTCAAGTGCGGCCTCGTAGTCCATCGTGTATTTGTACAGCTGGGATTTGAGGGAATACAGGTGCCCCGCCGTGTAGAGGTCTTCCGCCTGGGGGAGGACAGCCTCTCCACGGGCAAGCCATTCCATTGCGGCCTCCGTGTCTCCTGCGTTGTTAGCAATGGTGGCTGCGTAGTAGCAGCTGCGGAGGTTATCTTCCGGAGTCCCGTGGTATCTGTAATAGTCCAGGGCTGGGGTTATGATGCTGTCACTCTTCACCAATACTCCGTTCCTGTCAAGAGCCTGGGAGAGCAGGAGCGCGTGGCGCGCGCGTTCCGCATTGGTGTGAAGGCTGCTGCGGTCCATTCCCTGAAGTATGACCAGAGAACTGTCAGGGTGGGCCCACATAAGGTGTTCCGCCCGCCGCAACTCATTGTCAGTCTGCCGGGAAGCTGTACAGGAAAAGAGAAATATTGTTGATATTATCAGTGGGATACTGATCCGCATGCCCAAAGTTACTTCTTTTTTCAGAAAATGTGTATATTTACACAGTATTACCTTATAATTATGTTTCTAAAAATTTTACTCCTTGTCCTGTTCTTTGCAGTGATGGTTGGCGTGGGCATTTATTGCCGCCGCACAGCGTCAGATGTTCAGGGCTTCGTGCTCGGTGGCCGCAATGTCGGCTCCTGGCTTACTGCATTCGCATTCGGTACATCTTATTTTTCAGCAGTAATCTTCGTTGGTTACGCCGGACAGTTCGGTTGGAAATACGGACTTGCAGCCACCTGGATTGGTATTGGCAACGCCCTCATAGGCTCCCTGCTCGCGTGGAGGATCCTTGGACGCCGTACGCGCTTGATGACGCAGTATCTGCAGAGCGCAACAATGCCGGATTTCTTTGGGAAACGATTTATGAACAACGCCCTCAAGGTTGCCGCATCGGTAATCGTGTTCGTGTTCCTCATTCCTTATACAGCTTCCCTGTATAATGGTCTGTCCCGCCTTTTCAGTATGGCGTTCAACATAGACTATATATGGTGCGTGCTGGGAATGGCCGTGCTTACAGGAATCTACGTTTGGGTTGGCGGATATATGGCAACGGCTGTGAACGATTTCATCCAGGGTATGATAATGCTGGTGGGAATCTGCGCCGTGATAGCCTCCGTGCTCAGCGGCAACGGTGGGTTCAGCGCCGCCGTGGAGACCCTCTCGCACATTCCTTCGGAAAGTGCTCCGGGGCTCAGCGGCGCCTTTGTATCGTTCCTTGGCCCTCAGCCAATATATCTGCTTGGAGTAGTGCTCCTCACTTCGCTCGGAACCTGGGGACTCCCGCAGATGGTAGGTAAGTTCTATGCCATCCGCAACGAGGCCGCCATCCGCAAGGGAACATTCATCTCTACATTCTTCGCCATTATTGTGGCTGGAGGATGCTACTTCCTGGGAGGCTTCGGACGTCTCTACGGACAGAGCATAGAGTACACTGCAGCAGGCACTCCGGTTTACGACAGCATCGTTCCTTCAATGCTGGCATCGCTTCCGGACCTGATGATTGGCGTTGTGATTATCCTGGTGCTTTCGGCTTCAATGTCAACGCTTTCGTCCCTGGTGCTCACTTCCGGATCTACGCTTACCCTTGATATCATTGACCCTGTAGTGGCCAAGTCACGCAACGGCAAGCATCTGGGAGAGCGCAAGCAGCTGCTTTCAATCCGCCTTCTGGTAGTGTTCTTCATAGTAGTATCATCCGCTATAGCAATAGTTCAGGCTAAGAGCTCAGTTACATTCATCGCGCAGCTTATGGGTATTTCCTGGGGAGCCCTTGCAGGAGCATTCCTTGCACCGTTCCTTTATGGACTTTACTGGAAGCGCACCACAACCGCTTCTGTATGGGTCAGCTTCATAGCAGGTGTTGCTGTTATGTGCGGTTGTATGTACTGCACATTCACCGGCAAGACATTCATAAGCCCATATTTCACATCTCCTATCAACGCCGGTGTGCTGGCAATGGTACTTGGACTGGTAATTGTTCCGGTTGTCAGCCTCCTCACTCCAGTCAAGGCAAAGGAGGAAGTGGAAAAGATGTTCAACTGCTACAACAGTACAGTTACCGTTCCTGCATCCACATCCCTTGTTGAGGAGAAGTAATTGGCGGAGAAATATTTTTTTGTATATTTGAAATGTAACTAAAATCTATTCACTATGGGAATATTGATAACAATACTCATTGGAGCGCTTGCAGGATTCCTTGCAGGAAGGCTCGTTAAGGGATTCGGCTTTGGATTCCTGGTTAATCTTCTGGTTGGTATCCTTGGCGGATTCATCGGAGGAAACCTTCTGGGCTGGCTTGGAGTATCCTTTGGAGGTACTATTATAGGCCAGATCCTCACCGCTGTCGTAGGTGCAGTTGTACTGCTCTGGGTAGTTTCTCTATTCAAGAAGAAATAAAGAAGAGGCCGGTTCTGACCGGCCTTTTCTTTTACAATATGGAAAAGGAAAGGATCGCTTTTTTGGATTACGTAAGGGTGTTTGCCTGCTTCCTGGTGATGCTGGTGCACGCTTCGGAGAATTATTATCCCGGTCCCGGGGCAACGGATATGGCAGGCCCCCAGGCAATATTGGCAAACCAGACGGACAGGCTCTGGGTGTCCCTGTACGATGGCTTTTCAAGGATATCCGTGCCTCTGTTCATAATAGTGTCAGCATATCTGCTGGCTCCAAAGAAGAAGGAGCAGACCGCGCGGGAGTTTTACCGCAAGCGCTTTGGCAAGATCCTTCCGCCTTTCCTGATCTTTACTGTGCTGTATTGTACGCTGCCGCTTCTGTGGGGGCAGATAGATACGGCCACTTCATTGCGGGACCTGGCCAGGATACCCATTAATTTCCCTACGCTGGCGGGGCATTTCTGGTTTATGTTCCCGCTGTTCAGCCTGTATCTGTTCATCCCGGTGGTGTCACCCTGGCTGGAGACGGCATCGGCGCGTGAAGAGCGGTTCTTCATACTGCTGTTCCTGATATCCAGCTGTATGCCGTTCCTGAGGCGATGGTTTGGGGAACTGTGGGGAGAATGTTTCTGGAACGAGTTCCATCTGCTGTGGTATTTCTCAGGGTATCTGGGGTATCTGGTGCTGGCGCATTATATACGCAGGCATCTGGATTGGGGCGTGAAGAAGAGGCTTATTGTGGGAGGTCTGCTGCTGGTTGTGGGTTCGGCGGTGACTATTTGGTCCTACTATGTGCAGGCGGTGCCGGGAGTGGTCCTGGATACGCCGGTGCTGGAGGTGGGATGGAGGTTCTGTACGCTGAATGTGGTTAGCGCTACGGCCGGGGCGTTCCTGATGTTTTCTTGCATTGGGCTCGACGGGGCGGGAGACAACGCGGCTATGCCTCCAAAGTGGCTGGAATCCCTTTCCAAGATGAGTTACGGGATGTACCTGATGCACATCTTCTGGCTGCATATGTGGACTTATGTCTCAATGCAGATGCTCCAGCTGCCAACCGTAGCCTCAATACCTTTCATTGCTGTGTGCACATTCGTGACTTCTGCCTTGTGCACAAAGCTTGTCTCGCTGCTGCCGGGCAGCAAGTGGGTTGTAGGCTGTTAGCCAAATATCAGTGTTCAACGGAAAAGGTCCCGTCAGGGGCCTGGACAATTGTGTCTCCTTCAAGAACGGAGACAAAGCCGTCGTCTGTCATCAGGGAGAGCATAGAGAAGCCCATACAGAAATACGGCGCCAGTATCTTGTCGCCACAGAAGTCCTTGATTTCCTGATAGTTGTTTCCTGTATACAGGATGCGTTTCATAGGTCGAGGGGTTGAGGCCAGAGCTGCGCGTAGGCGGATGCCTTGGCGGCCAGGGGGAGGGGATATGCGCGGGAGGTGGACGGCATCCGCCACCAGCGCAGCTCCCTGCCGAAGGCGTTCACGTCAGTGAAGCCGCCGGGCGCCGGCACGGAGACAGATCCTTCGCTTACGCTCAGGAGGGAGGCGAGCTGCTCGCTGGCCTTGCCGCCCGTAGTTACAAGGGTGTGGCAGTCCGGGAGGCGGGAGAGGAGCGCGCCCACGTCAGTGGGCTGCAGGATCTCCAGGAAAGCGTCGCTGGCGTTGTCCTTGAGGCGGCGGACCTTGGAGGCGGTGTCATAAAAGGCGAGGCCGGCACGGCGGCAAAATTCAACTACGGAATCGTAGTTGAAACGCCTGCCGGCCGGAGCTACAAAGTGCTGGGCATCGCCAAAATGCACCAAGCCCATCACCCGCCAGAAATCATTGTTGAAATTTGGGTAGAAGAAGTCCATTGACCACCGCGCGCGGGGTGGCGGGAAACTGCCAAGGAACAGGATTCTTGCTCCTGCCGGCAGGAATGGTTCCAATGGATGGTCCTCTACAGTCAATCCCAAAGGATTATTTTTTCTTCAGTTCAGGTGTGGGGCCGCTAAGTTTTGCCTTGTCCTTCAGGTCAGGTGCCTTGACCTTAGGAAGCTTTTCGTCTTTACGGAGAGGTTCCTGCTTCTTGGCATCTGCAGGATCAATGGGTTTCAGATCCTCGAAACGAGGCCTTTCGCATTTGAGCAGAATCTCTGCTCCATCTCCTTCCTGGCTGCCTGCCGGCGGACGGGGAGTGATAATAACCTTTCCTGGTGTTTCTTTTTTCATAATAGTAAATATTAATAGTGGTACTTAATGTCTGCGCAAATAATCGTCAATAGCCGTAAGGGCTTCCTTGATGTCAGATATGTCCCCTGTCTGGTCAGTGACAACCTGGTTGGTAATCCACATCATTGAATACAGGCCGTAGTCCGTCTTTATGAAAGCAGGGATGTTGATGGCCCCCTGGCTGGCTATCTGGTTTACGTTATTTTCGTTTATGAAATCCTCGAACCTTTCATTCCTGTCTTCAATATGCTTGTTAGCTATGTCCACTGTCAACTGGCTGCTGTCGTATGCGCGTATTATTTTCATAGAAAGCAGGCTGTTGCCAATCTTTGGGAACAACGATGAGGACTGAAGGAACTCCAGGGCGTCGTTGCTAACGGTGGCGTTCACTGCTGCCAGGATCATTCCGCTGTGGTAGGCTATGGAGTCTGCAGGGCAGCTGTCAATATCCTTTCGATGCCGCAGGAAATACCTTGCGGAGGCATTTTCCTGGTTCAGATATTCGTTCAGGATGTTGATGTCTTCCAAGTTGTTGGTCAGTTCCGTGCGGACCAGCCAGAGCGCGGAGCGGACTTCTTCACGGTCGTGGGATTGGTCAATAAGGTCCTGGATCCAGAAGGTTATGAATACACCCAGGATGATTGATATTGAGTCCAACAAGACACTCTTTACTGAAGCGTTCATCTGAAAACCGGAATAACCAATTTCAAATATAAATAATTTTTCTGAAAATGACTATCTTTGTATTTGGTTAACAGTTAGTAGCGTAAATGAATACAGCAATTCTTCTTCTTCATTGCCCGGACAAGAAGGGCATCATCACGGAAATCACCAAATTCATATCGGACAACAACGGAAATATTGTCTATCTTGACCAGTACACGGACAATGTGGACAAGCATTTCTTTATGCGTCTTGAGTGGGAACTGGACGGTTTCCAGATTCCCCGTGAGAAGATAAGCGAGTACTTTGGAACATTGTACAGCAAACGCTACGGTATTGACTATCACGTATATTTCAGCGACCGCAAGCCACGTATGGCCATCTTCGTGAGCAAGATGAGCCACTGCCTGTATGACCTCCTGGCCCGATACGAGGCCGGGGAGATGGATGTTGAGATTCCCTGCATAGTCAGCAATCATCAGGACCTGCGCTACGTCGCAGACCAGTTCAAGATTCCATATTACGTCTGGGAGATAGCGCCTGACCATTCCAACCAGGCTCAGGTGGAGGCGGAGCAGATGGCGCTGATGGAAGAACTCAAGATAGATTTCATTGTCCTTGCGCGCTATATGCAGATAATTGGCGACAAGTTCATCGCCGCATATCCGCATAATATGATAAACATCCACCACTCGTTCCTTCCGGCCTTCGTGGGTGCGAAGCCTTATCATCAGGCATATGAGAGGGGAGTGAAGATTGTGGGTGCAACAAGCCACTATGTGACTGCTGAGCTTGATGCAGGCCCTATTATTGAGCAGGACGTTGTCCGCATTACTCACAAGGACACCCCGGAAAGTCTGGCCCTCAAGGGAAAGGACCTGGAGAAAATAGTCCTCTCCCGCGCCGTCAAGAAACATCTGGAAAGGAAAATCCTCACTTTCAAGAATAAAACCATTATCTTTGGGTAATGGTAATATCTCCTTCGGAACAATGCTGGTTTGCTGCAAGGGTGCGCAGCGGGCACGAACTCAAGATGCGGGAGCGTCTTGATTCGCTGGGCGTGCGCAACTACATACCCAGCAGGATAGTGACACG
>JAEEGK010004210.1_pt1 | contig 35479 bp, 31 predicted proteins | sample 8958771 | NCBI WGS metagenome assembly JAEEGK01 (sample SAMN16246547, study PRJNA631951) | gut metagenome | biome: gut microbiome; feature: rumen; material: SC-attached | host: Bos | place: Iran: Karaj | collected 2018-10 | reverse complement strand
TATATAAAAATGGTATGATATTTAAGTCGTTTGGAGTTGTACTCAAGAGGCTGAAGAGGCTCCCCTGCTAAGGGAGTAGAGTGGGTAACTGCTGCGAGGGTTCAAATCCCTCCAACTCCGCCATTTTAAAATATACCTTGTTTTAACAAGGTTTTATTTTGCAAAAATTTATATATATGATATATTGGTTGTGGAGATTATATGGAAAAAAAGGCTTTATTAAAAGATTATATATTAAGTATCATAATATTTATTGTTGTTGTATTAGCAGTTGTTTGGTTAATTAAATTAACTTTTGTATATACAGAGAAGATTAATGAATATGAGTATGATAAATTAAAACAAGATTCAATTGAGTATTTGGATAAAAATATAGATGAATTAAAAGAGTATGCAACACTAGTTCTTGAGACTAAACCACATAAATGTCCATCTTTTAATGGAATATCTTATTGTTATGATAGTGATAATTCCGTAGATATTATTCTTTATGAATTGGAAGAATATAAAAATTATCGTGGTCAACAATATTGGGGAATTATATATTCTGAAGAAGATATTTTAAATGGAAAAGATATGTGGGTATATGATCGTAAGAAAGAAGAAGGTTATGGCCATTTGATTGAATTAAAAATAAAAATAAGAGATAACTGGTATTTTCATTATACAGATTATGATTATGATGAAACTGATAAAATTAGTGATTATGTAAAGTCTTAATTTATTAAGGCTTTTTTCTTTACATTTAATGTACTGCATTGATATAATCAAAATAGGTGATATTATGGAAAATGTAGTTGGAATGATTAAATACAGTGATTTTGAGTTAGAGTTTTTAGAGAAGATGAATATTGTAAAAGAAGGGAACTCTCTAATGAATCTTAATAATGGTGTACCATTTACTCTTTATAGAGTTGAAAAAGATGTACATCGTAGTAAATATGATTCTGAAACATATGATCGTTATATTTTTAAAAGTAATAGTGTATTACTTGAATTTCATCGTGTTTTAGGTCAGCCTGATTATGTATCAGTTTATGTTTATTCAAGAGGTAGAGTATGTTATGCAGGTGAATATTATGACTGTGATATGAAAAAACAAGGTTGTAAATGTGATATTGATGATGCATACAAAAGTAGAATTATTGGTATACATGATAAAAACTATGAAAATGGTAGAACATATGAAGGTCATGTTTCTGTTGAACCAAAATTAGATGGTGATATAGTTTCTACAACTTATATTATGAGAACGGTAGATGGCGGTTCAACTATTAAGCCACATGTAATTGAAAGTACTGAAACTAAGATTTTAGATGATGTATATCATTGTCATTCAGCCTCACCAGTACCGCCTTTAGAGTATATTGCTAAAACCAAAAACTTTGATAAAGTATTAACTGAAGGAATTGAATATGAATTTCTTCGTGAACCTAGAATTGTCTCTTATTATAAAAAATTTATTCCAATGTTAGTAGAAGCATATGATAGATCATTAAAACTCAGAAAAAGTGAACAAAGACAAGAAAGACATAGATAATAAAAAAGAATGCTATTTTGCATTCTTTTTCTTTATCGCAAGTATTGCAAGTATTAAACCAGTTATTAATACTATTAAGTAGAAACTAATACCACGGGATAATAACATTGCTGAATCAACATAATTCTTAGCAATTATTGGATTATATAATATTGAGAATCCAGTTTCATTAACACCTACTGTTCCTGGTAATGGTAGTATTGAAACTGACAAATATAAAAATGATTGTAAACTAGTTATTCTAATATAATTTAAATGTTTTATACCAAGTGCTAAATATACAAAATAACAAACACTATGATATGAAATTAATTGAAGTGCACTAGTTATAAATGTTTTAATCATTAAACCACGATTATTTATTATAACTTTAGCACTATTATGATATTCTTCTAATTGCTTTTCTATTTTCTTTTTAAATTTATCTGCTTTAGCATCATTAATTGCTTTAAATACTTTATATACTATATTAACAACTTTTTGTGAAGCTTTTTTAGAAAACATTGCAAATAGTGTTACAGTAATTATTAAACAATTAACTAATAATCCGATAAAGAAGAAATATTCTATGAAACCTAAATTACTAATATAATCATAGTTCATTATATAACCAAATAATCCTAAAGTAGACATCATTGTTAAATATGCAAATGATTGTAAAAGAATAGCTATAGTTGCATTAGTATATTTAATGTTATCTTTATGCATATATAGTACTTGTACTGGTTGACCACCAGTAGCTGCTGGTGTTATTGCACTAAAGAAGAAACCAACTATACCATATTTAATGGCTTGTTTAAAAGTAACTTTTTCTCCTAAAGCTTTTAGGGTACGATAACTATTAATTGATTCAAATATTATATTTCCACAAGCTAAAATAACAGCTACTAATATAAACCATAAATTAGTATATTTAATAGCTTCTTGAATACCTTTACGATCTATTTTCTTAAAGATAAAATAATAAGTTAGAATAATTAATAAAGCAAAGAAAGCAGCATTCTTTATAAACTTTGTAGTACTTTTTTTCTTTAATTCTTCTTTATTTTCAAGTTTTAATAAAGTATCTTTTTCTTCAGCTAAATCTTTTACTAGTTCATCTTCCATTTTTACCTCATTATCTTTATAAGTATATCATATTATGAATAAAATTAATATAAATTTAAGTTAATTTTAATAATTTTCTTTAATTTATTAAAACTTTATTGTATAATATCTATCGTAAAGAAGGAGAAATTATAAATGAAAATATTAGCAGTAAATTGTGGTAGTTCTTCTCTTAAATTCAAGATGTATGAAATGCCAGAAGAAAAAGTATTGATATCAGGTCTTTTTGAAAGAATCGGAGAAAAGATGTCTGCATATACAATTAAATTAGATGATGAAAAATATAGTAAGGAATTAGAACTTCCTAATCATAAAGTAGCTTTTGAAATACTTGTTGAAGAACTAAAGAAAAACAAGATTATTAGAAAACTAGATGAAATTAAAGGAATTGGTCATAGAATAGTACAAGGTGGAGATTACTTTGATAGAACTGTTGAAGCTGATGATGATGCAGTAGCTAAGATTGATGAATTAGCACAACTTGCACCTCTTCATAATAAAGCAGCTATTACAGGTATTAATGCAGCTAAAGAAGTTATTCCAAGTGCATTTGAAGCAGTTACTTTTGATACAGCTTTCCATCAAACTATTGAACCAGTAAATTATATGTATGCAGTACCATATGAATGGTATACTGATTATAAAGTAAGAAAATATGGTGCACATGGTACTAGTCATAAATATATTGCTTCAAGATTAAATAAATTACTTGGTAGAACTAATACTAAACTTATTACTTGTCATATTGGTAGTGGTGCTAGTATTTCAGCTATTAAAGATGGTGTATGTATTGATACATCAATGGGATTAACTCCAAATGCTGGACTTATTATGGGTACACGTTGTGGTGATGTTGATACATCAATTCTAACTTATATGATGCAAAAAGCAGATATTTCACCAAAAGAAATGGATACTATTTTAAATAAGAAGAGTGGTTTACTTGGTATATCTGGTGTATCTAATGATTCAAGAGATATTGAAGATGGTATTAATAAAGGTAATGAACGTTGTGTACTTGCACAAAGAATGTATGTAGAAAAGATTATTGATTATATAGCAATGTACTACTTTGAATTAGGTGGAGTAGATGCCATAGCATTCTCAGCAGGTGTTGGTGAAAACTCAATTAGAACAAGAGTAGATATTATGGAAGGACTTAAAGTACTTGGTGTAATTCCAGATTATGAAGCAAATAATTGCCGTGGAGAAGAAGTATTAGTTACTACACCAGAATCTAAAGTTCCATGTTATGTTGTTCCAACAGATGAAGAGATAATGATTGCAAGAGAAACATACAACTTATGTGAATAATAGAAAGGGGGACTTTATGTTCCTACAAATATATGAACTAATTAAAAAATATGAAAATATTGTTATAGCGAGACATATTGGGGTTGATCCAGATGCGATGGCCTCATCTTTTGCTTTGAAAAATAGTATTTTATTAACTTTTCCAGATAAACATGTAAGACTTGCAGGAACTGGTAGTAGTAGATTTTCATATTTTGGTAAATTTGATAAACAAGAAGATGTTAAAGAAAATACACTTTTAATTGTTACTGATACACCAGATTTAAAAAGAATAGATGGAGTAAGTGACGTAACAAAGTTTAGTGATATTATTAAAATAGATCATCATCCATTTATGGAGAAGTTTTCAGATAATAGTGTTGAGTATATTGATGTTAAAGCAGGTAGTGCTAGTCAAATAGTATTAGAACTTATTTTAAATACCGATTTATTAATGGATAAGCAAATAGCTGAACAAATATTCTGGGGAATAGCTTCTGATACTAATAGATTTATGTATAATGATTGTACTAGTAAAACATTTCATTTAGTTGGTGATTTACTAGATAAATATGATTTAGATTTACAAAAATTATATGAGCCACTATACGCAAGGCCATTTGAAGAAGTAAGACTAGAAGGTTATATAGCTCTTAATATGGAAGTTACTGAAAATGGAGTTGCTTATATTAAGATAAGTAATCAAATTCTAGAAGAATATAAAACTGATGCAGCTGCTCCTGGTAATATGATTGGTAACTTTAATTATATCGATGGTATTATCGTTTGGATGTTTATTACTGAAGATGTTAAAAATGGCAATTATCGTATTTCTATTAGAAGTCGTGGTCCAATTGTAAATACTGTAGCTGAAAAATATAATGGTGGTGGTCATAAGTTTGCTTGTGGAGCTAGATTTACTGATATTAAATTAGCTGATGATTTAGTTAAAGATTTAGATGAATTATGTGCTAAATATAAAAAAGAAAAAGAAAAGAGGGAAGAAAATGAAGATAGTTAATGCATTTTTAAAAATTATAGCTACTCGTGTTAGTCAGTATCCAACTGATGAATTACCTGAATTTCTTTTAGTAGGTAGAAGTAATGTTGGTAAAAGTAGTTTTATAAATACACTACTTAATAAAAGAGGATTAGCAAGAACAAGTGCAACTCCTGGTAAAACTCAAACAATTAATTTTTATTTAGCTAATAATACTTTTTACGTTGTTGATGTACCTGGTTATGGATATGCACAAGTTAATCGTGAACAACAAAAGAAAATGGGTTTAATGATTGAAGATTATCTAGAAAATAGAGATGAGTTAAAAAGAGTATTTATGATAGTAGATTTTCGTATTAAACCAACAGAAGATGATATACTTATGTATCAATTCTTAAAATACTATGATATTCCAGTTACAATAATTGTTAATAAAGCTGATAAAGTTGGAACTAGTAAGAAAGAGAAAAATCTTAAATTAATTAGTAAAACAATTGACTTAGCACCAGGTGATGATATGATAGAATTCTCTAGTGTAAGCAAAAAAGGAAGAGAAGAAGTATTAGCTAAAATAGAGAGTTTAATAGTAGAGACAATATAGCCGTAAAATGGCTATTTTTTCTTTGTCTTTTTCTTGACAATTCATATATAATATTTTACAATTAAGTTGATACTAGAGGAGGATGTTATGGGATTAGACAAATGGAAAAATAGTATATTTGGTAACAAAGATGATGAAGTAGAAGAAGAGGATAATGAAATATATACTGGTAAGAAAACTAGTAAAGATGCATTAAAAGCAATGGGTGGCGACGGTAATAAAATGATTTTATTTGAACCACGTGCATATTCTGAAAGTCAACAAATAGCTGACTATTTAAAAACTAGTAATGCAGTTATTGTTAACCTTAAAAGAGTAACACCCGATCAAGCTAAAAGAATTGTTGATTTCTTGTCAGGAACTCTTTATGCAATTGAAGGTGGACTTCAAAAATTAGGTGGAGGTATTTTCCTTTGTACACCTAGCTCTGTACCTGTAGAAGGTAAAATAAGTGATGATAAAGATGCAAAAGCAAGTGCAGTTAAAAAACCAAAACAAGAAAAAGATGATGATGAAATAGATTGGTAAAATAGTCTTCGGACTATTTTTTGAAATAGGTGATAAATATGGATAATAATAATGAACATGTAACTCCAACTATTAATTTTGATGCAGCAATGTCTTCAGAAAAAGGATCTGAAAGAACAAGTATGGATGATGTTTTAGAAAGATTATATGGAGAAGCTAATCCAGAGGATATAGTATATAAATATATTCATACTATTTTAACTGGTAATCCTTTGGAACAATTATTTGAGTTTAATCATTTATCAGATACTCAAAAAGAAGCTATTCTTGCATTACAAAATGAAGTAATAGAGCGTAATTTAGAAAAATATCGTCAAAGAGTTCAATCTTTAAATGATCAAATAAGTAAATTATCTAATGATAAACAAAGTTTGGAAGAAGAAAAAACTGATATATCTGAAGTAATAGGATATTTACAAAAAGAGGTTGATAAACTAAAAGCAGAAATAACTTCTTTAACAGAAAAAAAATTTGATCGTAAAAAAGAAGTAGAAGATTATTTTAAAGAAAAAATGGCTTCAGTTCAAAGTGATATTAATCGAAAAAAACAAGAATTAAGTGCTAGTATTGATGAAATGAAAGAAAATCTAGCTAAAGAAGTAGCTAATAGAGATGAAACAATAGGAAAATTAAATAGTCAAATAAATGCTTTGGAAAGAAGTATTAAAATTGAAGAACAACATCTTGCTGATGTTAAAGAAAAAGGAATTCACAAAGTTTGTGAAGAAATAAATGAAGAAAGAAGAAAATTAGCATCAGATGTATTGAAATTAAAAGCTACTAAAGAAAGTCTTGAAACTTCAGTTACTGAACTTAGTGATTCATATAAGAATACTACATCTAAAATTAATAGAATAGTAAATGGTGATGCTGAAACTGTTGAGTGGGAGCAAATATCAAGTGATGATCCAATATATTCAACATCAACACGTACGATAGATGAGTATATTAGAACACTAAAAGAAGCTTATGCAGCATTTGAAGGAATATCTTATGAAGAAAGTAATACGATATTTAATCAATTAGCTCCCGGATTAAATCAACTTCACAACGTATTATCAGAGAATTTAAAAAATGTTTATTATAGAGATGAAAATGATAAATTATCAAAGTGTGAAGCAGCAAGAAAAATACTTGCTACCTTAAAACTTCCAAAGTATTATGGTAAAGGTGCTAAGAGAAAAACAACTGTTAATCCAACACTTGAAATGATGAAAAGAGAAATAGAGTTTCAAAAACAATCTCTTGATGCCGCAGCTAAACAACGTGCAGCTGAACATCAATTAGAAGTGTTTATTGAAAAAGCAAGTGAGATTTTACCTAAAGAAACACTTGATGAATTAATGAATGCTGTTTTAAATGCAGAAACAACATCAACAAAAACTAAATAGTCTTTTGACTATTTTTTTATTGCTCAAATATTTCTTTTATGTTATAATACAAAGCCATTGGGGGATATTATGGAACATGATTTAACATATGAAAAAAGAATATTAGATTGGTTAGGTTATACTATAGAAGAAAAAGATAATAAATGGATTGTTAAAGATAATAATTCTAAAGAAGTTGGATATATTGAATATGGACCAATTAATTATGATCCAAAGGACTGTTATATAGTTTGTTATGGTAAAAAAATAGGTTATCATATGGTAATTGATAGTGATACTATTAAATGCAATTCAGCAAGAGATATTGATCATAAATTATATTATATAGTTGTTAAAGGTGTTGGAGATTTATGGTTAAGACTAGGTGATAAAATAGATTATCCAATGACTGAACAATTTAATTTATTTAGTGATATATATGGAAACTATTCTTTAGAAATTGATGATTGTGGATACGAAGATGGAATTATTAATAGTGGAGCACATAGTGTAAAATTTGACTATTATTATGATATTAATGGTTATTCAGTACATGAACATTCTCATTTTAGAAATAAAGAATATAGTGAAAATAATGCATTTAAAACATATGAATTTGGTTTAAGTTATAAAAAAGAAAATGAAGAAGGTAAATCAGATGGAAAAGAGTTATTTGCATTTACTGAAATTGATGACCCAGAACAAACATTACATATAGATGAAAGAGATTATAAAACTGATGAATTTACAACAAGAAATGAAGAAAATAAAACAATAGAAGAATTTGCTATTGAAGATGGTAGAGGAATTGAATTATTTAAAAGATTAAGAAAGTTAACAAATGAAATTCTTCCATTTAATGTAGATGTTTTTTATGAAATATTAAAGGATAGTATTGAAGAATATAAATTAGAAATATTGTTTGATGAGGAAAAAGAAAAAACAAAATAGGGGGAAATATGAAACGTTATGATAGTGAATATGATAGTTCAATTGAAAAAGAAATGGAATTTATTAAATTCCTTGGCTATCATGTAGATGATTGTAAACTTAGTGGTAACTGGGCAATACTTGATGAAAATAATAAAGAAATTGGTTCATTAACTAGTGATGGTGAAATATATCATACAATTATTGATAGCAATAAAGTACATTATGATAATGAAGGTGAACTTACTGGATGTTATTTTAAAGCATTTTCATATGATATAAAAGGAAAAGGACATGTTAGACATCGATTAACTAAAGATTGTGGTTCAGGAACATGTAGATTTTTAGAATATAGTGATGGTAAAATGAGTATAGCTATTACAGCTACTTCTCATGGTAGTAAACATTTTGATGTTAGTTACTCATTTAAAGAAAAAGGTTGGGAAATGCATACTAGTGTAGAATATAGTTATGAAAGTGGTAAATATAAATATTGGGATTCTCTTAAATCTGAAATATTAGGTATAGATGATTTCTTACATATTTACACTGATCCACCAACATTTGATTATGATCCAACTAAAAGTTTACCTTATACAAAAAGTGTTAATTACGAATGGGAAACATTTGAATATGATGGAACGGTAGAAGATTTTGCTAAAGAACATCAAAAGGGAATAGAATTAGTAGATAAAGTAAGAAAAATTATTAATGAGATTATGCCTCATGATGGTGATGTTCTTGATTATATGTTTAGTGAAAATATTGTTAATGTATGTAGATTTAATATATTTTTCCCAAATTATCAAAAAGAAAGTGAAAAGACAAGATAGCTTAGGCTATCTTTTTTATTGAATAAAAACAATATCAATGCTATAATAAAAAATGATAGGATAGGAGAGAAATATGAAAGAATTTGTTAAGAAAAAACGTGCTATTATTCTTTTAACAATTGGTACATTATTAATTGTTCTTTCATTGTGTCTATTATTATATGATCGTATTCAATTATTAAAAAGTAATGTATTTGCAGAAGTAGAAATGGAAAAATATCGTGAGCGTGGTGAAGATAGTGATGTTCCAGAAGAGGAAGAAGACGAAGAAGTAGATGATTCTGCTTTTGAAGAAATTGATCAAGATAATTTGCCAAAAGAACCATCATCTTCTACTAAAGCTAAAATTAGAAAAGAATATATTGGTTATTTAGAAATACCAAAGATTAATTTAAAACAAGGTATGGTATCAAAAAATTCTCGTTACAATAACGTTAATTATAATATTCAATTACTTGGTCCATCTAATTATCCAGATCGTGAAAAAGGTAATGTAATTATAGCTGGTCACTCTGGTAATAGTTATTTAGGTTTCTTTAAAAACTTATATAAATTAAAAGTGGGCGATGAGGCTAAAATTACATATAAAGGTTATTTATATACTTATAAAATAGTTAATATATATAATGTTCCTAAAACTGGTAAAGTTAAAGTAGTTCGTGATTTTACTAAATCATGTTTAACATTAATTACTTGTACTCATAACAATGCTAAAAAAGAACAAACAGTTTATATATTAGAACGCACATCTAAAGTAAAGGATGGTGATAATAATGAAGTATAAAATATCTATCTCCATCATGGTATACTTTATTCTTTTAATTATTTTAGTTTTAAATATGGAAGATAAAAGTAAGATAATTAAAAATAGTTTTTTAGCTTTTATGGTAGCTTTAGTAGTAGCTTTATTCTTTGTTAATGAATTAGTTATGGATTATATTATTTCAGCTATTATTAGGTTTATTTATTATCCAACTTTTACATCAATTATTGTTACTTTAATTGTTACAATGGTTGTCTTTATTAATAATATCTTTGATGATGATAAAAATGAAAAGAAACGGATTATTAATTATATATTCTCAAGTTTTATCTTTATATCATATATTATCTTTATGTTTTTAGAAGTTGATATTAATTCATCAACAGCTTTATATAATGGTGATAGTCTTAATTGTTTAAGATATATTAGCAGAACATTTATTATTTGGATGATAACTAGTGGTTTAATAAAATATTTTAGTGTTTTTTTAAAAAAAGAAAATTAATAATACTATTTAACGAGGCGTTATGAAAGAAAGAGATAGTTTAGCTAGTAGAGTTGGTATCTTTGGTATTATTGGTAATATAATATTGTTTATTTTTAAAATAATTATTGGTATTATTAGTAATTCAAGATCTATGATAGCTGATAGTTTTAATAGTGCAGGTGATATATTTGCATCATTTATGACTTGGTTAGGTAGTCGTATATCTAGTGTACCTAATGATAGTGATCATAACTTTGGTCATGGTAAAGCAGAATATATTTTTTCCATGTTAATTGGAATAAGTATGATAGTAGTAGCAGGTAAATTATTATTTGATTCAGTTGTGTCACTTGTTTATGGTAATGTAGTTAATTATTCAATAATATTAATTATTGTTTGTATAATAACTATTGTTGTTAAAATTGGTTTATTTATCTATTGTAAAATTATTTATGATAAATATAATAACTTATTAGTAGAATCTAATATGTTAGATCATCGTAATGATATTATTATTACATCATTTACTTTAGTAGCTATTATTTTAACTAAATATGGAATATATTGGTTTGATGGTGTAGTAGGTACAATGATTTCTATTTGGATATTCTTTGTAGGAATTAAGATATTTAAAGATAGTTATGATGTATTAATGGATACAGCAATAGACAATAAATCTAAACATCGTATTTTAGGTGTTTTAAAAGAATATGAAGAAATAAAAGAAATTGGTAATATTTATTCAATACCAGTTGGTTATAACTATATTGTTGTAATAACAATAGTAGTTGATGGTAGAATGCATACAGCAACATCACATGAGTTAGCAGATGAGATAGAAGAAAGAATAAAAAATGGTAATGAACGTATTACAGAAGTAATTGTTCATATTGAACCATTTAGTAAAAAAAATCAATAAATATATGTCTAAGAGACTAGTTTTTAGTTCTCTTTTAGTATATAATTTTCTATATGAGAGGGATAGTATGAAGAGATTTGGAAAGTTAATTATAATTAGTTGTTTATTATTAATTATTGTAGGTTGTAAAAATATATTTCTAGTAGAAAATGAAGATATTGAATATCTTTCTGGTAAATATTATGTAGAAATTAATGTTAAGAAATATGGCAAGATTGAACTTGAATTAAATGCAGATAAAGCACCAATTACTGTAACTAATTTTATGGAATTAGTAAGAAGTGGAGCTTATAATAATAACAAGTTTCATCGTGTAGCTAAAGACTTTGTTATCCAAGGTGGAGAATTAGCTGATGCAAAACAAATCAAAGGTGAATTCTTAGCTAATGGAATAGATAATGATTTATCACATGAACGTGGTGTAATATCAATGGCAAGAGGAGGAGATCAAACTTCTGGTTATGATACAGCTTCAAGTCAATTCTTCATTGTTGTTAAGGATAGTACATATTTAGATAATTATTATTCAGCTTTTGGTAAAGTAACTAAAGGTATGAATGTAGTTGATAAAATTAATAAGAAAGTAACTAATACAGATTCTGATGGCACAGTATTAAAAGAATCTGATATGCCAGTAATTGAATATATAAAAGAAATAGAAAAGTAGGGATGACATGAATACACAAATTAGTGAAAGAGATTTGGTGTCAATGAAGTTGCTTCATTATTTCATAACTAAAAAGAACTATACACCAATTATCGTCCAAGGTGTAGAAAACGAAATATGGCTAGAGAATCTAGATAGTGAATATAAAGTAGTTAGAATAGTTAATAGTTATATTCATAATAATGAACAATTAGATTTTGATGCATTTAAAACTCAAAGAATGGTAAAAAAAATAAAGAGAAAGACTTTTTCATTTAATATTAAAACACTTAATATATTAACTGATGTTGGTGAAAATGTTGATCGTAGTAAAACATATCCTAATGTTGATATTATATATTTTGAAGATGAAAAGAAGATATTAAAAAATGATATTATAAAAGAATCATTTCCAGACTTAAGAGATAATTTAGAATATACTGAAGATGGACTTCAATTATTCTTTAAAATAACTGATGAAATTAATAGTAAAAATAGAAAAGAAGCTATGGAAACTGATTCAATATTAGAACCAAAGACTCCTTATATTACTATTGGAATAATAATTTTCTTATGGTTAGTATTTTTACTATTTAAATTTGTAGATCCAGTTTTATTTACTGAACGTTTTGTACTTTATGGACCTTGGGTTAGACAAGGTGAAATATATCGTTTATTAACTGGAACAATGCTTCATGCTGATTTTGTTCATATTTTGTGTAATACTTATGCACTATATGTAATAGGTAGTATGGTAGAGGGTTATTATGGTAGAAAAAAATATCCAATAATTTATCTTGTTAGTGCAATTGGTGGATCACTTCTTTCAATTGCTATGTCAGATATTCCATCAGTAGGAGCTAGTGGTGCAGTATTTGGATTATTAGGTAGTTTACTATATTTTGGATATCATTATCGAGTATATTTTGGTAGTGTTATTTTAGGTAGAATAATACCGGTTGTTATTATTAATTTAGCTATCGGATTTATGATTAGTGGAATAGATAATTTTGCTCATATAGGTGGATTAATTGGTGGTTTATTAGTTAGTAAAGCAGTTGGTATAAATAGTAAAGATAAGACTTCTGATAAAGTTAATGGAATAGTAATGACTGTTTTATATCTAGGATTTCTAATTGTATTAGGATTATTAAAGAGGTAATATGGAAAAGTATAGTTTTGGAAAAGTAGATGAAAAAGCTTTAGCAAATAATTTCACTAAAGCTTTAAAAGATGATGAGTTTGTTAAAGTAGCTAATGAACTTAATGTTTCTGATGAAATAAAATCACGATATACATCAAATTTACAAGAGATAGCTGAGATTAATATTATATGTGATAATTGTAAAGGATTAGAAGAATGTCCATATGATATTATTGGTTTAAGAAAAGTAGCAGTAGCTAATAATAATGTAATTAATTTTATGTATAAAAAGTGTGATTATAAAGAAAAAGATGATAAAGAAAAAGAATATTTAAATAATGTTTATTCATATAAAATGCCAAAAGAAATTAGAGAAGCTAGTTTCAAAAATATTTATAAAGATGATTCTAATAGATTAGATACTATTAAGTATTTAAAGAAATTCTATGATAGTTATAAAAAAGGTGAAAAAGAAAAAGGATTATATTTATATGGTAATTTTGGCTGTGGTAAAACATATTTAATATCGGCTTTATTTAATGAATTAGCTAAAAAGAATGTTAAGAGTACAATTATATACTTTCCAGAATTATTACGTAGTTTAAAAGCTAGTTTCAATAATCCAGAAGAAAACTATGAAGAGAGATTTTCTTCTGTTAAAGAAGCTAATTTATTACTTCTTGATGATATTGGGGCAGAAAAGCTATCTGATTGGGCAAGAGATGAAGTATTAGGAGTAATATTACAATATCGAATGGAAGAACATTTACCAACATTCTTTACTTCAAATTTATCTCTTACTGAATTAGAAGAACATTTACAAATTGGAAAGAGTTCTGAAGATAAAATAAAAGCAAGACGTATTATTGAAAGAATTAAGTATTTAACTATAGAGTTAGAAATGAATAGTGTAAATAGAAGAGTTTAACTCTTCTTTTTTATGATATAATATCTCGTTGAGGTGTTTATGGAAGAGCAATATAAAATTTATTTAGATAATGTATTAAATAGAATATTTTTTCCATATGATTATAAAAAAGAGAATTTATATATTAATAATTTAAAGGGTGTAAAAAGATCTGTACCAATTTCTATGCCTAAATTTAAAACATACTCTAAAGCTAGTAATCAAGGTTTATTAAGTGAAGGATTAATATGGAAAAAAAGAAGTAATTCATATTATGATAATACTTTTGAATATTTTGATGAAAATGGCGAAAAAGTATTAGAACTTGGCAAAGGAGTTATATGTGTTTCAGATTTTCATGATGGGTTAGCTTCAGTTATGGATGTTTTCTCTCATGTTATTTATATTAATAAAAAAGGAGAAAAAGTAATTGATTTAGGTAAAGTTGCAGCTGCAGGTAATTTTGAAAATGGATTTACTTGGTTTACTCCAGATAATAGAAGATTTTATTTTCTAGATAAAAATGGTAACAAAAGTAAAAGGTTTTATCAAGAAGTATGGGCTTTTAATGATGGATATGCAGTAGTTCGTTTAGGACCACTTTATAATGTTGTTAATGAGAAATTTGAAGAAATTGGTAATTGGGAAAATAGAATACCTAGTATTCGTAAAACTAATAATTTTGAGTTTATTAATGATAAAATGAGAGTAGCTAAAAATTATATAACTGATTATGAAGTTAAAAAAACACTTTTTGGTTATGAATGTACTAAAGAAGATAGAAAGATTAATGTAAGATGTTTACCAGTTAAAATATATTATGATCGCTTTGTATTATGTGTAGATAATAGATGTAATATGTTTTTATTCGATAATGAAAAGAAGTCATATACTAAAGTAGATAGTGCAAAATGGGTAGAATTTGATGATAATTTTATTCTTAGTAAAAACCATTTCTTTGGAACAAATAATGATTGTTTTGTAGTTTATTTTGTATATGATGGTGGTATAGTTGATATAACGGAATTTTATAATAGACATTTAAATGAACGTAATTCATTTAATATAACTCCTAATCTTGGCAAGATAATGACTTATAATGAGTTTTTACATCAAGATGATAAGTTTATGAAAGAAGATGAAATACAAGATATTATAGGAGAAGATACTTTACATAGAAGAAGATTTTAAATCTTCTTTTTTTTAATTAAAAATATAATTATGTTATAATTATTATAGTAGAGGTGTCTATGCAAGAAACATTTGATGAACTTTATAAAAAATATCTAAAAGAAAAATTAGATTTAATATTTAAAGATCCTCGTGGAACAAAACAACAATTATTTCCTTTTTCTGAAATAAAAAAAATAGAAGAGAAAAAAGATGATGGTTTTTATACTATAGTAGAAGGTAGTAAAATTAAGGAAGAATGGAAAGATAAAGAATTTAAATTTCATGATGGATTTGCAATAATTAGATTTGATTCTTCTAATTATAATTTTATTGATTATAATGGAAATCTATTAAGTGATGATAAATTTGGTAATGCATATGACTTTGATCATGGATTTGCTAGAGTATATCCATATCAAAATAGTTATGTTAACTATGTAAATAAAGAAGGTAAGTTATTAAATAGTGATGGATATGAAGATGCATATTTTAGTGGTTATGCTTTTGCTTTAAATGAATATGGTAGATGGAGAATAGTAGATACTAATAATAAACCTATAAATGATGAAACTTATAAATCTTGTGAATATAATGATGGATTTTTCTTGTTAGAAAAAGATAAAAAGTTTCTAATTCTCGATAAAGAAGGTAAAGAGATTACAAAAGAAAGATATGATAAAATCACTTTTACAAAAGGAACTAATTCTCTTGCTGTTGTATCTTGTGATAAAGGATATAATTTTATTGATAAAAACGGGGACTTAATATGCGATGAATGGTATGATTATGTTTCTTCTTTTGATGATGAATATACTACCGTAAGAAGACATGATGGAAAAGAAAACTATATTGATAAAGAAGGAAATTTACTATGTGCTAGATGGTATGATGAAGTTGAACCTTTTAGTAATGGCTTTGGTAGTGTGAGAATTGATGGTGATTGGAATGTAGTAAATTCTTCTGGTAAAGAAATAAGTAAAGAATGGTTCACATCCATTTACAAATTTAAAAATGGATATTGCAGGGTATTTAGGTACCATGGTGGGGATAATTATATTGATATTAATGGTAATCCAATTAGAAAAGAATGGTTTATAGGAGGGTATAAAGATTCTATTATCACATATGCTGATGGTAAAGATCGTCCACTTGAAGTAGAGAATTATTTTTTAGGTGATTTTTATAATGGCGTAGCTAGAGTAAGTGTTCACACTCGTTACGATGGTATATTTGTTAACTATATAAATACTCAAGGTGAATATTTAAGTGATAAATGGTTTGATGAGGGAAGAGAATTTGAAAAAGATGTTACAACTGTCGAACTATACGATCGTCATAAAAAGAGAAGCTCATATAATCTTCTTGATACTAATGGTAATTTGTTATTAGATAAATGGTGTCATGCATATTATAAATTTCAAAATAAATCATTTGTATTATTTACAGGAGATAAAAATGATTTGATTGTATGTAAGAAAAAAGATTTAAATGGTTATAGTGTTAAAACCAAAAAAATTGGTGGATATCAATGTAGTAAAGGAAATGAAGTATTTAATATTAAATATGAACCATTAAAAATATATGATGAAAAATATGTATTATGTTTAGACGGTAGCACTGTGAAATTATTTGATCGAGATACTGGGAAGGATGAGAGATTTGCAGATGCATATCATGTAGAATTTTCAGATAATCTAATTACTAATGGTCATGAAGTATTTCTAATCTATGGTGGTAGAAAAATTGATATAACCAAATACTATAGAACAGAGATAATGAAAAATGATTCTTATTATTTTAATAAAGGTATTGAATTATTAAGTAAAGATGAATTTTTTATTGGTAATGAAGATGAAATAAGAGAACGTTATAGAAAAGCTGAATTAGAAGCAGAAAATGCAAGAAATGAAATTGCTAGAGATCAAGAACAAAAAAACATACAAAGACAAAAATCAAAAATAGATATTGAAAATGCAAAGAAAGAGATTGAATTAAGTGAAGCTATGCGTTATGCAGCTTTAGCTGTTAAAAAGTTTCATGAACATGAACAAAATGGTGGTAAAATTGAAAAATTAAAAGCCGGTTATTTATATTCAAAAAGAAATGATATTAATGGAGAATACTTAGTATTTCAAGATTTCTATTTACAAACTGGTATGTACAAGTATATTGATTTAAGTGATGAAACTTTTAAAAATGTTAAAATCTCTGGAATGGATTTTCGAGGTTGTAATATTATGTTTAATCCACAAGATGTTTATAAGCAAGATATAAGTAATTGTAATTTTGAAGGTATATTTTTCCCAGTTAAAACTAGTTTTATTGGTGTTAATATTGAAGGAACTAAATTTACTAGATCTACCTTTGGTATTAATGAAATGAACTTAAAAGAAGGTATTTACGATGAAAATACTACATTAGATGGAGTACCTTTAGTTGAATTAATAGAAGAAAATAATAATTTAAAAAGAGCAGTATAGCTCTTTTTATGTTATAATTATTATGATAGAGGTGTCTATGCAAGAGAAAGCTTTAGAATTGTATCAAAAATATTTATCTGAGCAATTAGATATTGTTTTTAATATGGAAAAATATAGAGCTGATCGTAAAGTAGTTAAACCTAATGAATTGGGTAGTAACCAAATATATGCTTACCTTAATGGACGTAAAGAAATAACGGATGTCGATGGAATAAGTGATTTTGTAAACGGATATGCAGTGGTTAGTAAATCACATATCTATCAAACTTCCCCAGAACATAAAGAAGTTACTTCGCGTGAAATGTGGGACATAATTAATGAATGGCATAAAAAAATGAATGAAATAAGAGAAGAAAATCTTCACACTAGTAGTAAATGGCTTATTCCTGAACCTAGGAGGCCAGATTTTGTCACTAATACCTATTATCAATTTATTGACAAAAATTATCGCTCGATTATTCATGATTGGGGTCATTATAGATGGTTTACGACAGAACCAAACGATTTTCATTATGGATTAGCATCAGTTGAAAGTGCTTATTGGCCAAATAAGGTTCGTACCTATATAAAAGAAGACGGGAAACCATTATTATCTGATGATATTCACGATCACAAAATATGGTTTGGAGACACTTATGATTTTCTTGGAAATGTTGGTATTGTCTTTGATAAAGATTATCAAAATATTTCATTTTTGACTCAGGACGGAAGATATTATAAAGTTAATGGTCCTTATACAAACTTTAATGTTGGATGGGGTAGAAGCAATTATAAGAGAACACGTTTTGATCAAGAACTGGTTTATACACGAGAAAATGGAAAAAAACTAGAAAGAAAATCTACTGTTTATACTAATAGGAGCTTTATTGTACTTAATAAATATGATTATGAAGAAGGAAAAGAAAAAAATATATTCTCTAATGTAGTTTGTATTAGTGGAAATATCAAAGATTATACTTTCCAAAAGAAACACTTTAATTACGTAGTTAGTAATTCAAAAGATAAATTTAAGTTAAAGTATGAGCCAATAAGAATATATGATGGTGGATTTGTTATATGTAAGGTAAATGATGAAACACTTTCTTTATATGATCGTAATAATAATACTTATACACCTTTAGGTACAATATATGATACATGGTTTGATAATAATTTAATAGTTAATTATGATGGTGATAAAGTAATAAATGCTTCTCTAATTTATAATGGTAAACTTATTGATATAACATATTATTATAAAAATAGTTTGATGGATGTAGAAAATTTTGAACAATTAAATAAAAACGTTGAATTAAAGACTTTTGATGAATATTATAGTGAATATGAAGATAAAATAAGAAGAGAACGTCGTGAAGAATTGTTAAAAGAAGATGCTAAAAAAGCTATGGAATTAGAACAAGAAAAAGTAAAAGAATTAACTGAAATAAAACAATCTAAAGAAGAATTAATGGCTAAACATGAAGATGTTAAAAATGAAGGTTTATCTTATATATTTAAGGGTCTTGAAATACTAGATAATTATCAAAAAGCAACTGGTAAAGTAGAAAGAATAGATTATAAAGATATCTTTATAGAAGTAAATGGTCATAAAGAAATAAAACCAATTATTTTACTAAATGGTTTATTAAGAATAATTAATTTAAGTACTATATCTTTTGAAAATGTTAAAGTAACTGGAGTTGATTTTAGGGGATGTAATGTTAATTTAGATCCACAAGAAGTATATGATAAAGATTTAACTGGATGTAATTTTGAAGGAGTTTATTTTCCAGTATCTGTAGACTTTACCAATGTAAAAGTTTATGGTTGTAAATTTACTAATAAAAATATAACAACTACTTTTGATCTTCGTCCAAATAACTTTGAAAATGCTTTATATGATGAAAATACTACTTTAAATGATATACCAATTGGTGAATTACTTGATGTAAATGAAAATAAACAAAGAAGAGCTTAACTCTTCTTTTTTTAATATTTATGATATAATAGTTTTATAGTAGGTGACTTATGTTAGAGAAAACTAGCGAAGAAGAATATCAAAAATACTTAAAAAAACAATTAGATACTATTTTTAATCTTGATAGTTATTATGAAAAAAGAATAATACCTGATAAGCCATTAGGACTAGCAGATAATACAGTTTTAGATGCATTAGGAAATGAGATTAAAGTAGCAAAAATTGGTGAGTTTAAAAATGGTTATGCAATTGTAAAAGCTTATAGAGGTAATGGTTATGAAATTTCAGATAAACCAATTAATAAAGTGGAATTAGATGGTGGATTAGAAATTAATTCAATACTTCCTATCCGAGTCTATAATTTCATAGACAAAAATTACAAATTAATTACTTCTAAAAAAGAAATTACTGAACAAAAAATATTCGACTGGTTTTATGAGGCTAGTGACTTTCATTATGGATGTGCAATAGTTGAATCAACTAGACAAAAATTCTATATAGATGGTGATGGTAATAGGTTATCTGAATTTAATATTGCTGAAGCAACTTGTGATTTTGTTGGTAATTATGGAATGCAGGTAACTTTTGATAGTATTATCCTTGTTGATCGTAATGGCAATACAAATCAATTGAGGTATGCCATACATGGAAGTTATGATGCGAAAAATGCCGAAATACATAAAACACCAATTGGGAATGTAATTAAATTAGAAGCGTGTTCTTGGTCAATAATTGGCTATGAAAAGATTAATCTTTATCAAAATAAGAGTTTTATAGTTGTTGATAGATTTGGACCAACACGAATAGATACTAAAAAAGAATTACCTCATGGTGCATATTATCTTGATTTGGATTTGAAAGATTATCATGAAACAAAGAAGATGCTTAGTTATGAATTAAATAATGGTAAAGATAAATATAATGTTAAATATAAACCAATTAAAGTATTTGATAATCGATTTACTATATGTGTCAAAAAAGAAATAGTTTATTTATATGATCGAAATAGCAAAGAATATAAAACACTTGGTAATATGAAAGATGTTTCTTATGATGATAATGTTATTGTTATTTGTAATAATGATGAACAAGTAGAAAAAGCTTTACTTATTTATAATAAAGAATTACTAGATATTACTGATTATTATAAAGAGAATTTAATGGAAGTAGAAGATTATGAAATAAATAAAAATGTTGTAATTCTTTCTAAAAATGATTATTTTATAAAAAATGAAAATGATCTAAAAGAAAAAGCAAAAGAAGAGAAAGCTCGTCAAGAAGAGGAAGAAAGAAGAAAAATAGTAGAAGGTGATATTGAGGCACTTGAAAAGTTAAAAGCTAGTAATACTGATTTAAAAGAAAGACTATCAGTATATGAAAAAGAAACTGGTAGCTTGTTAGATGAAGCAGTTGAAAGAATAACTTATATTGAAAAAGTAAAAGGAACTTCTGTAAAAATAAAAGCCAAAAGTGCATTTATTGAAGTAGGGGAAGAAAATGATCGCCATAAAGAAATAAATCCAATATTTATTGCTAAAGGATTATATCCATCAATGGATTTAAGTGATGAAGATATGGTTAATGTTAAGGTAAGTCATTTGGATTTAAGTGGTCATAATGTTCATCCATTTAATCCACAATATGTTTATAAAAAAGATATGAGTTTCTCTAATTTTTCAGGTATTATCTTCCCAGTAACAACAGTATTTAAAGGAGTTGATGTACGTGGTAGTACATTCACTACTGATGGATTAGATAGAACAATGGATATTAATGCTAATAATTTTATTGGCGCAATATATGATGAAAACACTACATTAGATGGTATTCCAATAGACCAATTACTTGATGTAAAAGAAAATGAACAAAGAAGAGTTTAGCTCTTCTTTTTTTTGATTTTATGATATAATAAATGTATAGTAGGTGACTTATGCTAATAAATTATGATGATGAATATCAAAAATATTATAAAGAACAGTTAGATGCTATTTTTAATCTTAATAGTTATCGTGCAAGCAGAGTTCCAAATAATCCATTTAAATCTGAATATGTTGACAATATCGTATATGATTTTATGGGTAAAGAAATTAAAGTTGAGAGTATTGGTAAATTTGTAAATGGCTATGCAATTGTAAAAGCTTATTTAGAAACTGAAGGAAATGGTCCAAAAAGAACATATAAGATATCAGATCAACCATCATATGGATGTACTACTGTTTATAATTATATAGATAAAAACTTTAGATTAATAACTTCAAGTAGAAAAGATTATTATCCTAATAGTCTCCAACCAGAAGAAAAATGGTTTATTGAAGCTAGAGATTTTCATTATGGTTATGCGGTAGCTAAAAAAAGAGGTGGATATTTTCATATAAAACCAAATGGAGAACAGTTACATCAGGATGATAGTAGTTTAGTTACAAATTTTCTTGGTAAATTTAGTTTATTAGTAGATCATTCTAGTTTTCAAGTAAGAAATAATGAAGGAGATATTGTCAAACTAGATGGTTCAAATTACTTTCAAATACCTTGGATACGTGATCATAGTATGGAAAATACACCATTTTCTCGTACAATTAATTTAGAATTTGGTAATGATAATCGTAATATGTATAGTAGAGCAGTTATTACTATGAATAAAAACTTCTTGATGTTTGATAAATTTAATTCATCAAAGAAAAATGCAGTAGTTAGAGATATATCTCATAGAATATTCTTATTAGATATTGATTTAAAAAATTATCATGTAGTTAAAAAAATGTTTAATTATGAAGTAAGTAATGGTTATGATTCATTTAATCTAAAACATAATCCAATTAAAATATTTGATAATGGGCATATTTTATGTATTAAAGAAGATAAATTATATTTATATGATCGTGCAACTAATAGCTATTCAATGGTTGGTTATACAAAGAATACTACATATGATGATAATTTATTAATAAATTATGATGGTAATAAATTAGTAAAAGCTACATTATTTTATAATGGAAAAGTAATAGATATAACTGATTATTATCGAGAAAATTTAATGGATGTAGAGGATTATAAAATAAATCCTTCTGTACCAATTCTTACAGCATCAGAGTTTTATGAAAAAAATGAAGAAGAGCTTCGAAGAAAGAGAAAAGCTGAAGCTGAAGCTGCTCAAGAAGCCGAAAGAAAAAGAATTGAAGAAGCTGATATTAACACTCTTCAAAAAATGAGAGATAGTTCTACTGATTTAGAAAGAATAATTGCTTTATATGAAAAAGAAACTGGTGATTTAGTTGAAGAAGCTGTTAAAAGGATTAAAAACATTCAAAGATTAAAAGGTACTCCAATAACTATAAAAACTAAGAGTTCTTTAATTGAAGTAGGGGAAGGAAATGATCGCCATAAAGAAATAAATCCAATATTTATTGCTAAAGGATTATATCCATCACTTGATTTAAGTGAAGAGGATATGACTAATGTTAAGGTAAGTCATTTGGATTTAAGTGGTCATAATGTTCGTCCATTTAATCCACAACATGTTTATAAAAAAGATATGAGTTTCTCTGATTTTTCAGGTATTATCTTCCCAGTAACAGCAGTATTTGAAGGTGTTGATGTACGTGGTAGTACATTCACTACTGATGGATTAGATAGAACAATGGATATTAATGAAGATAATTTCATCGGTGCAATATATGATGAAGATACTACTCTTGATGGTGTACCTATAATGGAATTATTGAATGAAAAAGAAGAAAATAATGAAAGAACAAAATAATATAAGAGGTGTAATATGATTTATCGAAATAAAGATATTAGTAATAAAGAGCTAGATAATATATTTGATAATAGTGATATATCTTGTGATAATAAATTAGCTTGGGAATTCCTTAAAAGTAAAGGAGCAAAGAAAAGAAATTATAGTGAAGGTATAGCTAAAATACAATGGTCTAAAGGCTATAATTTTGTTGATACTAATAACCATATACTATGTGATGAATGGTTTGAATATGCAGCTGATTTTTGTTGTGATTTTGCTCGTGTTAAGAAAGATGGTAAATGGACTTATGTTCATCGATCTGGTTTATTACTTAATGATGAGTTGTATGATGATGCATGGGATTTTTATAAAGGATATGCCTTAATTAAAAAAGGTGGAGACTATGGTTTATTAGATAGTCATGGTGAACTATCATGGTATACAATAGAAGAAATATGGGATTCACAAGAACATGAATTTAAGATTGAAGGTGTTGACTGTCGTGGATTCTTGCCTAGAGAAAGAAGTGTTAAATATGTTCAAAGAATTATTGATGGCTATCAAGGTTATACAATAGATAGAATGAATGAAGGTATTATTAATGCTGATAATGTTTTCTCTTCTGTTCACTGGGATACTCATCCTTTCATTGAAGGTTTTGCATCTATATCAGATAATGATAAAGATTATTACTATATTGGTAAAGATGGTGAAAGGATATCTTATGAAAATTTTAAAGAGGCTAATGCTTTTACCAATGGCTTCGGTAGAGTAAAAAAATTTGGAAAATATAACTTTGTTGATGCTGGTGGAAAATTTTTATCTAAAATATGGTTTGATTATGCAACTAGTTTTGATTTATGTGGTGGTAAATATGCATATGTTGAAATTGATAATAAAGCTAATTATATTGATACTAATGGTGAATTATTATTAAAGAAATTTGTTGATGCAGTTGATATTAATATTCACATGGTTAGTTGTAATATTACTCAAATAGATTATCTGAAAAAACATAAAGGACATAGTTTATTAAAACATGATAGTTTCCTTGGAAATGTTAAAGTTTTTAAGGAAGGTAAAACTTATAAATGTGTTGATGAAGAAAAAAATATTGAATATTATGTACCTGGTAAACCATTAGCTATATATGGAAAATATGTTTTATATTATGAAGATGATTTTCTATTGTTACTTGATCGTGAAACTGGTTTGAAAGATGAAGTTGGTAGTACAGAATCTATTATGTTTGATGAGAATTTTATCTTTGATAAAGAACATGAACATATGTATTTAATGTATCGTGATGATATATATGATATAACTGAATACTATGAAAATAAATTATTATTAAGAAAGCATATTTCTGTTGATGATGATTATTCTTTAGAGGAAGAAAAAGAAAGTGAAGAATTAACTTATATAAAAAATGCTGTAGAGGATTTAGAAAGAGATGCAATTGAATCTCTTGATGATGTTGAAGAAACATTAGATGATATTGAAGAAAAGAAAAAAGCTTTAGTTGAGAAAAAAATGAGATTATTACAACAAACTGGTAAGACTGATAGTTGTATATATTCAGTTGGTGATCATAGAGAAATAAATCCATTATTACTAGAAAGTGGTAAACTAGATTTAAGTAAAGAAAGTATGGTTAATGTAAAATTAAGTGGATTAGATTTAAGAAATAAAAAAGTTAATCCATTTGATCCACAAAAAATATATAAAAAAGACTTAAGTAATTCTAATTTAGAAGGAATTATTTTCCCAGTAACTACTCAATTTACTGGTGTAAATGTTTGTGGTAGTAAATTTACTTGTGATGATAATCCAAGAACATTTGATATTAATGAAAATAATTTTGCAGATGCAATATATGATGAAACAACTACTTTAAATGGTGTACCATTAACTGAATTATTAGACCAAAAAATAAGTACTACAAGAAGATAAAGGAAACAAAAGTTTCCTTTTTTTAATTGGTATTAATATTCTCTTGTTAAATATGCTTTTTAATGCTAAAATATTCACGTGATGTTTATGAAATTAGAAATTATTAATTTAAATGTTAGAGTTAAAGAAAAAGTAATATTAAATAATTTTAATCTTACTATAAATCCATCTGAAATACATGCAATAATGGGGCCTAATGGAACAGGTAAAAGTACATTATCTCATGTTATTATGGGTGATGAAAGATATGAAGTAACATCTGGTGATATTTTAGTAGATGGTAAGAGTATTCTTAGTTTACCAACTGATGAAAGAGCTAAACTAGGAATGTTTTTATGTTTTCAATATCCATATTCTATTGATGGTGTAAGTAATAGTGAATTTATAAGAACAGCTATTAATTCTCAAAATGATAAACCAATTGGATTATACGAATTTATTAAAAATATAGAAAGTAATATTAATGATTTAAAAATGGATCCAGCTATGATGCATCGAAGTCTTAATATTGGTTTTTCTGGTGGAGAAAAGAAGAAAAATGAAATACTTCAAATGAAGATGTTAAAACCAAAATTTATTATCTTTGATGAGTTGGATTCTGGTCTTGATGTAGATAGTTTAAAAATAGTATGTGATAATATTAAAGATTATTTAAAAGATAATCCTGATACATCAGTATTATTTATTACTCACTATACTAGAATATTAGATAATATTAAACCAGATTTTGTTCATATGATGAAAGATGGAACTGTTGTTAATAGTGGTGATTATAAATTAGCTAAAGAAATAGAAAAACATGGTTATAATGAAGCATTTGATTTAGGTGAATAAAATGGAGAAGTATAAAGTAACAAAAGATAATTATAAATTAACTATTTCTTCTCCTGATGTAATCTATTTAGAAATAGAATGTGATACTAAATTAGATATTTTAGTAAAAGAAAATATCTCTAGTAAATTATCTATAGTTAGTAGTAATAATTATGATATAAATATTACTATTGAAAAAGGATCTTATATATTAATAAATAGTTTAAATAAAGATAATTCTATTAATGCAAATATTACAGTAGGAGAAAATGGAAAGATTATCTATAATCATGGTGTATCAGCTAATAATGATAGTATTAATCGTTTTACTGTTAAACATCTAGCTAATAATTCAGAAAGTCATATTGTTAATTGTGGTGTTAATAGAAAAACTAATAAACTATATTTTGAAGTTAATGGAATAGTACCAAAAGATTTACACAATATTATTTGTAATCAAAGTAGTAAGATAATTAACTTTAGAAAAGGTGATTCTAAAATAATACCTAACTTAATAATAGATAGTAATGATATAATAGCTAATCATTCATCATATATTGGTGAAATAGAAGAATATTTACTTTTCTATATGAAAAGTCGTGGTATAAATAAAGAAAATGTAGAAAAAATAGTATTTCGTTCTACAATATTAGGCGATATGTATTTAATTGATGAGGAAGAAGAGTTTAATAAAATAATAAATGAATGGTGGTGATAAAATGAATCGTGAAGATTTTCCCATGTTAAAAAAAGATTATATTTATTTTGATAATGGTGCAACTACTTTTAAACCAATGTGTGTTATTGATGAAATAAATAATTATTATATGAATTTATCAGTTAATGCACATCGTGGTGATTATGATTTATCTATAGAAGTAGATAATTTATATGAAAGTACTCGTAATGAAGTTAAAAGTTTCATTAATGCAAAAAGAAGAGAAGAGATTATCTTTACTAAAGGTACTACTGAAAGTATGAATATGATTGTCTTTGGTTTTATGAAGAATTATTTAAAACCAGGAGATGAAGTTTTAATAACTAAAACAGAACATGCAAGTAATGTATTACCATGGTTTACTTTAGAAAAAGAATTAGGTATTAAAGTAAACTTTATTCCACTAGAAAATTTAGAAGTAACTCTAGATAATGTTAAAAAATCAATTAATCCTAATACTAAAGTAATATCAATCGCTTGGGTAACTAATACTATTGGTGATGTAAGAAATATTAAAGAGATTTGTAAATTAGCTCATGAAAATAATATTTTAATGGTTGTTGATGGTGCACAAGCAGTAGGTCATATGAAAACCGATGTAAGTGATTTAGATATTGATTTTCTAGCTTTCTCAGCGCATAAAATGTTAGGCCCAACTGGTGTTGGTGTATTATATGGAAAATATGATTATTTAAATAAAATGTTACCAATTAATTATGGTGGTGGTATGAATCATATCTTTGAAAGTGATAAAACATTAGTTTATAAAGAATTACCACTTAGATTAGAAGCAGGTACTATGAATATTAGTGGTATTTTATCTTTTAGAAAAGCTATTAATTATTTAAATAATATTGGATTAGATAAAATAGAAAAACATGAACAAGAATTAAAAGAATACTTAGTTAATCAATTAAAAGATATTGATAATGTTACAATATATAATCCTAATACTAAATCAGGAATAGTTTTATTTAATATTGATGGAATATTCTCTGAAGATGCAGGGAGATTCTTAAATCATTATCATATTTGTGTACGTGCAGGTAATCATTGTGCTAAAATGGTTAAAGATGAAATTGGTATAAGTAATACTTGTCGTGTTAGTTTATATTTATATAATACTAAAGAAGAAATTGATAAGTTTATAGAAGTAATGAAAGGGCATAAAGACATCTTTAAGGTAATAATATAATGGATAGTAATTTAAGAAGAGAAATAATTGTAGATAATTATCAAAATCCAGTTAATAGAAAGAAAATAGATGATGATAGTTTTACAGTAGCTACTATAGTAAGTGATTCTTGTATTGATAATATTACTCTTTATGTTAAATTTAAGGGTGATGTTATCGAAGATATGTATTTTGATGGAGAAGCTTGTGCAATTACTACTAGTGCAACTAGTATTATGATAAAGAAGTTGATTGGTAAAACTATTGATGATGCATATAAATTGATGGAAAATTACTACAATATGGTTGAAGAAAAAGAATGTGATAAAGAATTATTAGGAGAACTTAATGCATATGAAGAGATCTATATGCAACCTAATCGTAAGAAATGTGCAATATTTCCTTTTGAAACATTAAAGAAAGTTTTTGAAAAATACAAAGATACAAAATAATCTTTGTTTTTTTTATAATTAATTATATAATATATATAGTAGGAGTAACATGAAGAAGAGTATATATAATTTACTTATTATTATTCTTTTAGGGACAATCATTGGGATATTAGTATATATTCTATTCTTTAATAATGAAAAAAATAAGATAACTAATCTTAAGTTAGATAAATCAATCATTAATTTATATATTGGCGAAAAAGAAAAATTAGATGTTACTGTTACTCCAGATGAACTCTCTAATGAAATAGTTTGGGAAAGTAATGATAATAATATAGCTAGTGTAACAGAAAATGGAGAAGTATTAGCTAATGATATTGGTGGTGCAATAATTACTGTCAGAAGTAAAGATGATTTAGTTAATGACACTTGTTTAATTTATGTTACTAAAAAAGAAAATATTGTTGTTTTTGATAAAAATAGTATTTCTCTTGAAGCAGGTAAGAAAGATAAACTAACAGTTATTATTAATAATGAAGTTGTTGATAATAATGAATTAACATGGGAAAGTAGTAATAGTAATGTAGTTACTGTAAATAACGGAGAGATATTAGCTAAAGATTTTGGTTATGCAACAGTTACAGCAACAACTATTAATGGTGAAAAAACTACTTGTGCTATTAGAGTAGTAACACCAGCTAAAATACCAGTAAATAATATTACTTTAAATAAAAAAGATCTTATTATGGTAACAGGAGCTAAAGAAATACTTGAAGTAACTATTTCACCTGATAATGCAACAGATAAAAGAGTATTATATTCAAGTAGTAATAGTAAAGTAGCTACTGTTGAAAATGGAACCATAATAGCTAAATCAGAAGGAACTGCTACTATAACAGTAATAGTTGATGGTAAGAAAGAAATATGTAATGTTAAAGTATATGGTATAAAAACATTTAATTTACAAAATGAAGTAATGAATGAATATTTAAAAGATACTTCAAATGTAAAGAAGATATTTACTAAATATAAATGTAATAATACAAAATGTAATATATCAAATAATTATGAATCTAATTTAACTGGTGATATTAATTTATATATTTATAATAAAAATGATAATACCAAAAAATTAGTAGCTAAAACTAATGTTGAAAATATAAATTATCATATTTTACCAAATACTATATATTATATAGAATCAGCTGTTGATACAACAAAAGTAGAAGTAGTTAAAGTAGAAGGTAATTTACGTTTATTACGTGGATTAGGTAATTTTAGAGATTTAGGTGGATGGGCAGCTGATGGTGGTATTATAAAACATGGATTACTATTTAGAAGTGCAAATACTAATTCTTTAACATCAATGAATGTATTAAACAGTATTGGTATAAATAGAGTAGTTGATTTAAGACCTGATGGTGAAATTAATTCATCATCTGCTGTAGAAAGTATTAGAGTAAGATCTAAATTAATAAATTATTCAAGTAACAAAGATTCTCGTGATGCAGTAGAAAAAGTAATGAAAGCAATTGTTGATGATAAACATGTATTATTTAATTGTAACTTTGGAAGAGATAGAACAGGTACAATAGCTTATCTAATTGAAGGTATATTAGGTGTATCTTTAGAAGATCGTAAAACTGATTTTGAATTAACTTATTTCTTTTCTACAACAAGAACAAGAAATGATGGTTCATTAGGTAATTTAATTAGAAAAATAGATAAATTTGATAAAACAACTTATGAACAAGAAAAGTTTATTAATTGGTATTTATCATTTAGTTCTGATAAAAACAAAGATTTAGAATTAATAAATAATTTTAGAAAGAAAATGATTAATGGTAATCCACATCAATATGGATTAAGTAATAATAAATTAGTTATAAAATAAAAAGAATAGGAGGATATATGAAAAGTAAAATATTAAATGTTTTAATTATCTTTTTGATTGCATTTGTTATAGGAATAGTAGCATATGTCCTTTTATTAAATAATCGTAAAAAGGGTATTACAGACTTAGAATTTAATAAATCAATGATTAATTTATATGTTGGTGAAACAGAAAAACTAGATTTAACAATTAAACCAGATAATATTAATGAAGAAATAATATGGGAAAGTGGTAATACTAATGTAGCTACTGTTGATAAAGATGGTTTAGTTACAGCAATTAATAGTGGTTCTACTGATATAACAGTTACTACTAAAGATGGTAAGATTGGTTGTAAATGTTTTGTTTATGTAAAAACTAGGGTAATAGAGTCTATTAGTTTAGATAAAACTACTACTAATTTAAAGGCAGGAGATAGTATTAAACTAAATGTTACCATTAAACCAGAAGAATTTAATGGTAGTGATATTACTTGGATAAGTAGTGATTCTAATATTGCAGAAGTACATGATGGTACTATTACTGGAATAGATAATGGTGATGCAATAATAACAGCTAAGGTAGGTTATAATGAAGCAAAATGTATTGTTCATGTAACAAAACCACAGGTAACTCCTTCACCAACTCCAGTTCCAACAGTAAAACCAACTCCAACACCAGTACCAAAGAAACTTGAAATACATTTTATTAATGCAGGTGGATTTTATGATGATGCTATTCTTATTAGAAGTAATGAAGCTACAATATGGATTGATGGTGGAAGAGGAGCAAGTGCAGTTGTTAAATACTTAAAAGAATTAAAAGTAAGTAAGATTGATTATGTAATTGGTTCACATACTGAATATGATCATATTGATGCACAAGGTGAAATAATACAAAACTTTGATGTAAGACATGCATTATATGCAAATAGTATTACTAATTGTGGCTGTTCTTGTGATAGTACTGACGTAAGACATGTTAATGCAGCATTAAAGAATAAAAGTATGCAAGCAGAAGTACAAAGTGTTCCATCTAAATTACAAATAGGAGATATGACTTTATATTTCCTAGCACCTTATAAAATAGGTTGTAATAAGAATAATAATTCGTTTATCTTTATTCTAGAATTTGGAAATAATAAATTTATGTTTACAGGTGATGCAGATACTGCTTGGAATAGTCTTGATACTTTAGTTAATAATGCTAAATCACTTGGTTTAAATGATATTAAAGTTGATGTATTTAAACATCCTCATCATGGTAATCAAGCTCTACCTGATAGATTATTTGATTTAATGGGAAATAAATATGTTGTTGTTCCAAATATGAATTCACCAAAAAATCCTACTCAAACATTTAGAGATAAGATGAGTTCTAGAGGTATTAAAGTATATCGACAAAGTGATAGTAAAACAGGAAATATCTTAATAACTAGTGATGGAAATAATATAACTTTTACAATGGATGTAGAAGCTAGTACATATGCAAAATAAGTTTTCATTAGAAAACTTTTTTCTTTGTAATTTTTATGCTATACTATAACATGAAGTGAGGGGATAGAATGAATCTACCTAATTTAAATGAAGCAAGAAAAAGAAGTAAAAAAGAAGTAAATAGAATTGATTATAAATTAAGTGATTTATATAAAAATATTGGATTAAATAAAACATATCATGTTAAAACATACGGTTGTCAAATGAATGAACATGATACAGAAAATATTGAGGGATTACTTGAAAGTATTGGTTTTACTAAAGAAGAAGATATGGAAAAAGCTGATGTAGTAATACTTAATACTTGTTCTATACGAGAAAATGCTCATAATAAAGCTTTTGGTATGTTGGGAAGACTAAAACATTTAAAAGAAGAAAAACCTAATTTAATAATTGGTGTATGTGGCTGTATGGCTCAAGAAGAAGTAGTAGTTAATGAAATACTATCAAAGTATCGTCATGTTAACTTTGTATTTGGTACACATAACTTATTTGATTTACCAAGATTAATCTATGAAAATATGGATAATTCTAAAACAAAGATTGATGTTTTTAGTATCGAAGGTGATTTAATAGAAGGCTTACCAGTAAAAAGAGCTAATTCTTTTAAAGCTTATGTAAATATTATTTATGGTTGTGATAAATTTTGTACATATTGTATAGTTCCATATACAAGAGGAAAGCAAAGAAGTAGAAAGATGGAAGACATCTTAAAAGAAGTTAATGAACTTAAAGATAATGGTTGTCTTGAAGTTACATTACTTGGTCAAAATGTTAATGCTTATGGAAAAGATTTAAATCTTGGATATGATCTTGCTGATTTACTTGAAGCAGTTGCTAAAACTAATATTCCAAGAGTAAGATTTATAACAAGCCATCCATGGGATTTTACAGATAGAATGATTGAAGTAATAAAGAAATATCCTAATATTATGAAATATGTTCACTTACCAATTCAATCAGGAAGTGACCGTATATTAAAATTAATGGGTAGACGTTATACAAGAGATGATTATAAAACATTATTTAATAAACTAAAAGAAATAGATGGTATATCAATAACAACTGATATTATTGTTGGTTTCCCTGGTGAAGAAGAAAGTGATTTTAATGAAACATTAGATATGGTTAATTACTGTAGATATGATGGTGCTTTTACATTTATTTATTCACCTAGAGTAGGTACACCAGCCGCTAAACTATTTGAAAAAGATCAAACTACTTTAGAAGAAAAAGAACAAAGATTATATAAATTAAATGAATTAATAAATAATTATTCACTTGAAAGTAATAAACGTTTATTAAATAAAGAATATCCTGTTTTAGTAGAAGGATTTAGTAATAAAGAAGATATGTTATTTGGTTATACAGAAACTAATAAATTAGTTAATTTTAAAGGAAATGAAGATCTTATTGGTAAAATAGTTAATGTTAAAATACTAGATGCTAAAAGCTTTTCATTAGATGGTGAATTAGTTGAATAAAGAAATTAATAATAAGGTTGATGAAATAATTAATGAAATAGAAAATAGTGATGTATATCAAAAATATTTGTCTTTACAAAAACAAATTAGTTCTAATAAAGAATTAATGATGTTAATTAATCAAGTTAAAGTTTTACAAAAAGATATTCTACATAAAAAAAAGAAAAAAGAAGATTTAGATATAGTAATGAACGAATTAAATAGTAATCCACTATATCGAGAATATAATAATACACTTTATGAAATAAATAATACTTATGGTATTATTGAAAGTAGTTTAAATAACTATTTTGATAAAATAATAAATTAGGAGTTAGTATGAAAAACTATATTTTAATTCATGGTAGTTTTGGAAGTCCATTTGTTAATTGGATACCTTGGCTAAGAGGAGAACTTGAAAAAGAAAACCTAGAAGTTTATACACCAGATTTTCCTACAGGAGTAGGTTATCAAAACTATGAAAATTGGTCTAAATTAATGAAAGTATATTTAGAAACTGGTATATTAAATGAAAATACTATTATCTTTGCTCATTCAATAGCACCAATATTTATATGTAAGTTTTTGGTAGAAAATAAAGTTAAAGTAAAAAGATTAGTATTTGTTTGTGGATTTAATAACTATTTAGGTATTAATCATGAATATGATACTGTTAATGAAAGTATGTATTTTGATAATTTAGAAGATATTAAAAACTATTGTAATGAAATAATATGTTATTATTCAGATAATGATCCATATGTAAGATATGATGTTGAAAAAGAGTTTGCAGATACTATTGCTTCTAAACAATACTGTATCCCTGGTGGAGGTCATTTAAATAGTGAGTCAAATTATCAAGTATTTAAGGAATTATTAGATAATATATAAAAAAGGAGAAGTTATGAAAAAAGGAATTAGATTATTATTTAGTATTGGAATTACATTATTATGTGGTTTCGTTATGTTTTATTTGTTTTTACCTGCATTAAATATTCATAGTGTTGGTTTTTGGATGTATGTAATAGTATTATTACTTATCTTTGGTATTTTAAATTTTGGTACAGGATTATTTAGTCTTAAAAAGAAGGAATTTGATTTAAAAAACAGAAGAAATTATTATCCATTTATTTTACCAGTTATTATAATTGTTTTAATGTTTATAATACATTTAATTAATGGTCCATTCTTTATGGCAAAAAAATATGCTAATCGTATTAGTATTGCAAATGGTAATTTTACTGAAGAAATAGAAGAAGTTAATTTTAATACACTAGCCATTGTAGATAAAAACTCATCACAAAAATTAGGTGATCGTGTAATGGGTAGTATGGGAGAGATGGTTAGTCAATTTGAAGTAAGTAATTTATATACTCAAATTAATTATCAAGATGAGATAGTACGTGTAACACCACTTGATTATTATGATTGGATTAAGTATTTTACTAATCGTAGCGATGGTATACCAGGTTATGTAATGGTAAACTCTGTTACTGGAGAAGCTAAATTAGTTAAGTTAGAAAAAGGAATGAAATATTCACCAAATGCAATGTTCTTTGAAAATATATATCGTAAACTAAGATTTAAATATCCATTTGATGTATTTGGAGACTTAAGTTTTGAAATTGATAATGAAGGTACACCATATTGGATTATGCAAGTAGTAAGTTATAGTGGAATAGAACAACGTGAAGATATTAGTGGAGTTATTATTTTAAATGCTATTACTGGTGAAAGTAAAAAATATAGTGTAAGTGAAGTACCAACATGGGTTGATCATGTATACTCACCAGAACTTATTATTGAACAAGTAGATGACTGGGGACGTTATGTAAATGGATTCTGGAATACTCTGTTTGGTCAAAAAGGTATGAAGATGACTACTGATGGTTATAACTATATAGCTATGTCTAATGATATTTATATGTATACAGGTATAACTAGTGTAGTATCTGATGAAAGTAATCTTGGTTTTATACTTACTAACTTAAGAACAAAAGAAACTAAATACTTTGATTGTCCAGGTGCAGAAGAATATAGTGCAATGGATAGTGCAAGAGGTCAAGTACAACAAATGAACTATACAGCAAGTTTCCCAATTCTTATTAATTTATCAGGAAGACCAACTTATGTAATTAGTTTAAAAGATGATGCTGAACTTGTAAAAATGTATGCATTTG
>JAEEGK010004209.1_pt1 | contig 35479 bp, 33 predicted proteins | sample 8958771 | NCBI WGS metagenome assembly JAEEGK01 (sample SAMN16246547, study PRJNA631951) | gut metagenome | biome: gut microbiome; feature: rumen; material: SC-attached | host: Bos | place: Iran: Karaj | collected 2018-10 | reverse complement strand
AACAAAAAAGAAGTAAAGAAGGAAGAAAAAGCCGAAGTTAAGAAAGAAGAGCCTGCAAAGAAACGTGAGATCAACGTTGATGCAAAAGAAGTAGAAAAGAAAGCTACTGATTTCTTAAAAGACGTTCTTTCCAAGATGGAGATCGAGAACGAAGTTAAGGCTAAATATGATTCCGAAGAAAACTGCTTAAACATCGAGATCTCAGGTGAGGATATGGGTGTTCTTATCGGTAAGAGAGGACAGACACTCGATTCACTTCAGTACCTTGTATCACTCGTAGTTAACAAAGGAACAAAAGAATACATCAGAGTTAAAGTCGATACCGAAAACTACAGAGAGAGAAGAAACAAAACTCTCGAAAACCTCGCAAAGAACATGGCATTCAAAGTTAAGAGAACAAGAAGAAGCGTTACTCTTGAACCCATGAATCCTTATGAGAGAAGAGTAATTCATTCGGCACTTCAGAATGATTCTTATGTAACTACTCATTCCGAAGGAGAAGAGCCTTACCGCAAGGTCGTAATTACCTTAAAGAAATAAAGACTAAGGCTGCTGAAAGGCAGCCTTTTGTTTTCTTAATGGCTTCCCCTTGAGGGGAAGCTGTCAGCGAAGCTGACTGATGAGGTGTAGATATGGATACGATTGCAGCTATTTGTACGGCATTATCACCTTCGGGAATCGGTATTATCAGAGTTTCCGGAGAAGATGCGATCACAATTTCAGATAAGATTTTCAAGGGTGCGGATAAGAAGACACTTAAGGATTCTGATTCGCATACGATTCATTACGGTCATATCGTTGACGGTGATGAGATCGTGGATGAAGTTCTTGTGATGCTTATGAAGGCTCCGAGGTCATACACGATGGAAGATGTGGTTGAGATAGACTGTCATGGCGGAATCCTTGTATTAAAGAAAGTTTTTAATCTGCTTATTGATAACGGCTGCAGACCGTCAGAGCCCGGAGAGTTTACAAAGAGGGCATTTTTAAACGGAAGGATCGATCTTACAAGTGCGGAAGCGGTAATGGATCTCATCTCTTCCAAGAGTGAAATGGCAAGAAAAAATTCCGTTTCGATGTTAAACGGAAAGATGTACGAACTGATCAGGAAATTAAGAGAAGAAATTCTTTATTATATAGCTAAAATTGAAGCTGCTTTGGATGATCCCGAGCATATGTCACTCGACGGATTTGAAGAAGAACTTTCAGAAAAGATAAATGATATACAGGATAAGATAGATCATTTGATCAAATCCTATGATAACGGAAAGATCTTAAAAGAGGGTATCAATACCGCGATAGTAGGAAAACCCAATGCAGGAAAATCTTCCATTCTTAATATGATCTTAAATGAAGAAAGAGCGATCGTTACAGAGATAGAAGGTACTACAAGAGATACTCTTGAAGAGTCTTATGATATCGGCGGGATCACTCTTAACTTAATAGATACCGCAGGGATCCATGAGAGTGATGATGTGGTTGAAAAGATAGGAATAGAGAGAGCAAAATCCGCGATCGAAAAAGCAGATCTTGTTTTATATGTTGCGGATTCTTCAACGGAAACAGATCTTTTTGACGATCAGATAATCGCTTTGATCAACGGTAAAAAATCGATATGTCTTTTGAACAAATCGGATCTTCAGAGAGAGACAACAAAACAGGAACTTAATGCACATTTTGAAGGAAGCACGACAAGACCGATATTCCTTTATACCAGTGCCAAAACAGGTGAAGGGAAAGAAGAATTGTTCAACGCGATAAAGGACATGTTCTTTGCCGGAGAGATCTCATTTAATGATGAAGTAATGGTTTCAAATCTAAGACAGAAAAACGATCTTGTTATTGCAAGTGACAGTCTTAAAAAAGTTACGGAATCAATCGAAAATTCAATGCCTGAAGACTTCCTTTCAATAGACTTAATGAGTGCTTATGCCGCACTCGGTGAGATAATAGGTGAAGAAGTCAGTGACGATCTTGTAGATAAGATCTTCTCTGAATTCTGTATGGGAAAATAATCAATGGAATATACAATAAGAAAAGCAGACAGAAACGATGAAAAAAGAATAGGTGAACTGTTCATAGAAATGCTTCAGACAATTTACAATACAAGAGACGTAAAAGGCTACGAAGAAGGCGACATTGATCACTATTTTGAAGACAATGAAAACGTTATCTTTGTGGCCGAATCTGACAATGAAGTGATCGGTTTTCTTTCCGTGGAAGTTCATCGCGAAGACAGAGATTATCTATATCTGGATGACTTCAGTGTTTCGACAGATTGCAGAGGAAAAGGTATCGGAAACGCACTTTTAAAAGAAGCTGAACAGTACGGAAGATCACTAAACATTCCCGCAAGTTTACTGCATGTTGAAAAGTCAAATGAGAGAGCTTTTAAGTTTTATGAAAGAAACGGATATTCAGTATTTGAAGATCAGGAAAACAGACTTTTACTTTTAAAAGAATTTAAATAAAGAAATAAAGAACAAAATGGAAAACAATAAGAATAATCTTACAATTGAAACCGATGTATGTGTAATAGGTGCAGGTCACGCGGGATGCGAGGCTGCTTTGGCATGTGCAAGACTGGGACTGCAGACTGTTATATTCACAGTGTCGGTTGAAAGTATAGCGCTTATGCCCTGCAATCCCAACGTAGGCGGAACAAGTAAAGGTCATCTTGTAAGAGAACTCGATGCACTCGGCGGAGAGATGGGTAAAAACATCGATAAGACTTTTATCCAGTCGAAGATGCTCAATCTTTCAAAAGGACCTGCAGTTCATTCTTTAAGAGCTCAGGCAGACAAAGCAGATTATTCCCACTCGATGAGAGAAACACTTGAGAATCAGGAGAACCTGACCATCAAACAGGGTGAAGTCTGCGAGATACTTTTTGACGAAGACGGCGATAACAAAATTATAAAAGGTGTAAGGATCTTTACGGGAACAACCTATCTTTGCAAGGCTGTTATCATTTGTTCCGGAACATATCTTAATGCAAGATGTTTATGCGGCGAAGCGATCACTTACACGGGTCCGAACGGTTTGCAGGCAGCAACACATTTATCAGAATCTTTGAATGCGATGGGTGTGACTTTAAGAAGATTTAAGACAGGAACACCTGCAAGAATGGATAAGAGAAGTATTGATTTTTCCAAGATGGAAGAGCAGAAAGGTGATGAAAGAATAGTACCTTTTTCCTTCTCGACAAATCCCGAAGATATACAGAAAGAACAGGTTTCCTGTTACTTAACATATACAAACGAAGAGACACATAAGATCATCAGAGCAAATCTCGACCGTTCTCCCATTTATGCGGGGATCATCGAAGGTACGGGTCCCAGATACTGTCCTTCGATCGAAGACAAAGTCGTTAAATTCGCAGATAAAGAAAGACACCAGGTTTTCATCGAACCCGAAGGTTTATATACAAATGAAATGTATGTCGGCGGAATGAGTTCATCGCTTCCCGAAGACGTACAGCTTGCAATGTATCGAACAGTTCCCGGACTTGAGAACTGCAGGATCGTAAGAAATGCATATGCGATCGAATACGATTGTCTGACACCCGGACTTTTAACTTTATCACTTGAGATAAAAGGTGTGAGCGGACTCTTTTCGGCAGGTCAGTTTAACGGATCTTCCGGATACGAAGAAGCAGCTGCACAGGGTCTTATCGCGGGTATCAATGCTGCAAGAAAGATACAGGGAAAAGAACCGGTCATTCTGGATCGAAGCGAAGCATACATCGGAGTTCTTATCGATGATCTTGTTACAAAAGAAAATCTCGAGCCTTACAGAATGATGACTTCAAGAGCCGAGTACAGACTTTTGTTAAGACAGGATAACGCTGATTTCAGGTTAAGAAAAATAGGATATGAAGTCGGCCTTGTAACAAAGAAACAATATGATTATGTTTTATATAAAGATAAAGAGATCACCGCAGAAGTTGAAAGATTAAAAAATACTTTTGTAGGAAGTGCGACAAAGAATCAGGAGTATCTTGAATCGCTTGGTTCTGCACCTCTCAGAACAGGAACTTCACTTGCGGAACTTCTTTGCAGACCTGAGATCACATATGAGAATCTTTCGTTCTTTGATAAAGAAAGACAGCCTCTTTCGGATGACATCATCGAACAGGTCTGTATCAGGATAAAATACGAAGGTTACATCGAAAGACAGGAACGTCAGGTAGCTGCATTTAAAAAGATGGAGGAGAAATTAATACCTGATGATATCGATTATGATGATGTATCTTCATTAAGACTTGAAGCAAGACAGAAATTAAAATTATTCAAACCGAGATCTGTAGGCCAGGCTTCACGAATAAGCGGTGTTACACCTGCGGATGTTTCAGTTCTTCTTATCTATCTTGCATCGATCGGAAGATAATTTATATGTCCAATTTATTGTACATATAAAATGATATAATAAAAAATGAGGAAATGAAAAAAATGATCAGACAGATTTTAGAGATCGAGGAAAAAATGCGCATAGCAAGACTTATCCTCGAGTCACTTTTTGACTGGTTTGAGATTCCCGAAACCAGAGAAAAATATATCAAGGACAGCGCAGATCAGATCATGGTCGCAGCTTTCGAAGACGATAAGCCCATGGGTTTCATCTGCTTGAAAGAAACCGGAAAAGAAACTGTAGAACTTTCAGTTATGGGTGTATTAAAAGAATATCATCGTAAAGGTGTAGGCAAATCTTTATTTAAATTTGCTAAAGATATCGCTATCGAAAAGGGATATTCTTTCATGCAGGTTAAGACTGTAAAGATGGGTGTATACGATGACTATGATAAAACAAACAAGTTCTATCTTGCACTCGGCTTTAAAGAGTTTGAAGTCTTTCCCGATTTATGGGATGAAGCAAACCCCTGCCAGGTCTATGTTATGTCTTTGAAATAATCGTTTGTTTATATGTCCCATTTATTGGACAGGTAAGATTTTATGGAACAGTTCGTTAATGATTTAAAAGAATGGAATATTAAAATATCCGATGAGCAGTTAAATCTTTTTGAAAAGTATACTGCTCTTCTTCTTGAATGGAATGAAAAGATAAATCTTACCGCGATAACGGATATAAATGATATCTATAAAAAACACTATCTTGATTCTTTATCTCTGGTTAAATGTATAGAAGACCTGGGTGATAAAGAATATACATTGCTTGATCTTGGAACCGGTGCAGGTTTTCCCGGTATTCCTTTAAAGATCATGTTTCCGAATCTTAAGATAACACTGGTAGATTCATTAAGAAAAAGAGTTGATTATCTTAATCTTGTAATAGATGAATTAGGCCTTGAGAATATTCATGCTATTCATTCAAGAGCCGAGGTACTCGCACATGATGAAGTTTATCGTGAAAAATATGATATAGTCGTATCGCGTGCGGTCGCCAATCTTTCCGTACTTTGTGAATACTGTATTCCGTTTGTAAAATTAGGCGGAGTATTTGTTTCATATAAAGCCGCAGACTCAAATGCGGAATTATCCTCTGCATCAAATGCGATCGGAATGCTCGGAGGAAAGAAAGCAAAAACTTTCGAATTCGTTCTTCCCGATTCCGATTATTCCAGATGCAACATTCTTATCGAAAAAAAGAAAAATACAGAAGACAGATTTCCGAGGAAGGAAGGTGTACCTTCCAAACGTCCTTTGTGATTTTTTGAAAAATTTTTGATTTTTCACGGGGGTATATTTATACCCTTGAAAAAAAGCAATTTTTTTTGGAGAACGATATGAACATTCTTGTTATCGGCGGAACAAGATTTTTTGGCATACATATGGTCGATGAACTTTTGTCACTCGGTCATGAAGTTACGATCGCAAGCCGCGGTCTTGCCAGAGATCCTTTCGGTGAAAAAGTTAAACGGATCATTTTGGACAGAACGGATCCTGAAAGTATAAAAGATGCTTTGTCGGGAAAACATTTTGATGTTGTGATAGACAAGATCGCATATTGTTCAAACGATATAAAGAATATTATCGATTATCTTGATTGCGAAAAATACATTTATATGTCTACGACTGCAGTCTATGATCCTAAACATCCGGATACAGTCGAAGAAGATTTTGATCCATCAGAAACAGAATTGGTCTGGTGTGACAGAGGAGATTTTCCTTATGATGTCATAAAAAGATCTGCCGAAGCTGCACTTTCTAAAACCTATGATAAGAACTGGGTCGCAGTAAGATACCCGGTCGTTCTCGGAAAAGATGATTACACGAAAAGACTTATGTTCTACGTGGAACATACCTTAAAAGGAATTCCAATGAACATTGATAATCCTGATCATCAAATGTCTTATATCCGTTCCGATGAAGCCGGAAAGTTTATGGCATTTCTTGTTTCTAAAGATTTTTCGGGACCGGTCAACGGAGCATCTTCGGGAACAGTATCTTTAAAAGGGATACTCAGGTTTATAGAAGAGAGGACCGGAAAGAAAGCTTTGCTCGATCCGACCGGTGACCCTGCTCCTTATAATGGCGATCCTGAATTTTCCATTAACACAAAAAAAGCTGAATCTTTAGGATTTAGATTTACAAATATCAATGACTGGATTTATGATTTGATTGATCATTACATAGAACTTTGTCAGAAAAATTTCTGATTTTTTCTCAGGGTATATTTATATGTTCGGAAAAAAGAAAAATTTTTTGAAAAATGAGATCACTTTTGATCCCGAAAAACAGTATGCGGTTATCCGTTCTTCGATATGCACGGGTGAAAAAGTTGTCGGTTTTAAGAATTTCGATGACGGTCATTTTACGGAAGTCATGCTCATTAACTCCGTAAAAGATGAAGAATTGTTCAAAGAAACTTTCGGGATTACGGAAATTAAGACCGAATATTAATATGTACTTACCTATATATTGATTTGACCGGCTGTTTTTTCGGAACTATATCTTGTTGTTTCACGTGAAACATTTTCCGGGATAAATATCGAAAAGAACAAGATAATGTTTCACGTGAAACATATGATACAATATTTTGACAAAAAATGTGAAACATAAAAAAGTCATGTTATACATATTGTATGTTTCATGTGAAACATAAATGAATAGTTTTACTAGATGTAGAGACAGATATGGAGGGATAATATGGCAAAGGACATTGCGATCCACATGGAAAAAGACTGGTTCCGATACAGAACGGGAGCTTTTGTTGAACACGACGGAAAGTATCTTTTTATAAAAAGTAACTTTGGAGACTATGATTATATGATGGGCGGAGCCGTTCACATGGGTGAAACTTCGGCCGAATGTATCGAGAGAGAAGTCTATGAGGAATCCGGGATCAAAGCAAAAGCTGTTCTTCTTTGTGCGGTAGTCGAAAACTTCTTTGACGGCAAAGGCGGAAACATTGAAGGAAAAGACTGCCACGTCCTGGAATATTATTACATTATGAAGGTTGAAGACTTCGAATCGGCCAGAGAGATTACCGACGACGGGGAGAAACTCGTCTGGTTAAGCGTGGAAGAAATAAAGAAATCGAACATCAAACCCAGCTTTATCCCCGAAAGGATCGATGAAATTCTGACGACGAAACACACGATCCATATCATTGAAGACAGGGATTGCAGTAAAAGAAAATAGAAAATCGAGAATTTTTAATAACTTTTTTGGAAGTATTTTATATGGATAAAGGTAACCAATAATGTTATTATGAATAAGCGACTTGAAAAATTTCATGTGAAACATACATAGATTTGTGTAGACAGAGGAGAAAAAAATGGGAAGAGTTATTGCGATTGCCAATCAAAAAGGCGGAGTAGGAAAAACAACAACAGCGATAAACTTATCGGCAGCGATTGCCCAAAAGGGTAAGAAAGTTCTTGTTATAGATATGGATCCCCAGGGAAATACGACCAGCGGATTCGGTATCGAGAAGAACGAACTTGATAATACCGTATATGAACTGATGCTCGGAGAGTGTCCCATCAAGCAGTGCATCATTCCCGATGTTTTCGAAAATCTTTCCATCATTCCTTCAAATGTAAATCTTGCCGCAGCTGAGATCGAACTCCTCGATACCGACAAGAAAGAATTTGTATTAAAGAACGAAGTAGACTGGATCAAGGATCAGTATGATTATATTTTCATCGACTGCCCTCCTTCACTCAGCATGCTTACCATCAATGCGATGACCACCGCCGGAAGCGTACTCGTTCCCATTCAGTGTGAGTTCTACGCAATGGAAGGTCTGAGCCAGTTGATCCACACAGTCAACCTTGTAAAGGTTAAACTTAATCCGACACTTGCAATGGAAGGTGTGGTATTTACCATGTACGATTCCAGAACAAATCTTTCCCAGGATGTAGTCGACAGTGTTAAGGAAGCTTTGGAAGAGAGGATCTTCGAGACAACGATCCCGAGAAACGTTCGTCTTGCCGAAGCACCCAGCTACGGAAAGCCCATCATCGAATACGATCCCAAGTCTGCAGGTGCGGAAAGCTACAACAAGCTTGCCGACGAACTTATAAAGATAAGATAATTTCACGTGAAACCATAGAAAAAAATTAATCAACAGAGTCAAAACTCATAATGCAAAATACTTTAAAATATAGTATAATGCAAAAAGTATGATTTAAGGGGAGAACACTAATGGCCGGTCTTAATAAAAGCAAAGGTTTAAACAAGGGAAAAGGACTTAAGAAACTTATTGATACAAATGTAGAGAAGCCTTCGATAAACGAAAAAGTCAAAGGCAGTATCGTCATGGTGAACATTTCCAAGGTCGAACCCAACAAGAACCAGCCGCGTACTTATTTTGATGAAGACGCATTGAATGAACTTGCGGATTCCATTAAGGAACACGGTATCATTCAGCCCTTAGTTGTTCAGGACAGACAGACATACTATGAGATAATCGCAGGTGAAAGAAGATGGAGAGCAGCAAACATTGCCGGTCTCACAGAAGTACCTGTTATCATAAAAGATCTTACAGAACAGGAAATAGTTGAGATCGCTCTCATCGAGAACATTCAGAGAAAAGACTTAAACTGTATCGAAGAAGCGAGAGCATATAAAAGACTTATCGAAGAGTTTAACTTAAAGCAGGACGAAGTAGCAGAGAAAGTTTCAAAGAGCCGTACAACGATCACGAACACAATGAGACTTCTGAAACTTTGCGACGAAGTTCAGCAGATGCTCATCGACGAGATGATCTCCGAAGGACATGCGAGAGCGATCCTCGGAGTTGAAGATGCAGAGCTTCAGGCAAACATCGCTCAGCAGGTCTTCGACCAGAAGATGAGTGTAAGAGAAGTTGAGAATATCGTAAGAAACATCGGAAAAGAAAAGAAGAAATACAACAAGCAGAAAACTCAGATCTCAGATTCATACAAGAGCTTCGAGACCAAGTTAAAGGAAAAACTCGAAACAAAGGTAAGCATCAGCCTTAAGGAAAACGGTTCCGGAAAGATCGAGATCGAATTCTATTCTAATGATGACTTCGAAAGAATCATTGACCACATCAAATAACGGTTTACATAACTAGACACGAGGTAATGGATGAACAGCGCATTTTTAAGTAAAATTGGGCTTGGAAATATAGATATCGGATACCTGTTTTTGATAATGATCATCCTCTGGGTTATATTGATGGCCGGAGTCGGATATATCATTTACGAGAACGTCAAATTCAGGAAAGCATATAAAAAATTCATGAAAGGTTCAACGGCTGACAGCCTGGAAGAAAAGATCTTCCAGATGTGCGAAGAACAGGATTCCTTAAGAAAACTCGGGATCAAACATTCAAGAGAGATCAAGGAACTCTACGCAAAACATCAGTCGGCATTCCAGAAAGTCGGATTGGTTAAATACGACGCATTCAAGGAAATGGGCGGAAAGCTCAGTTTCTGTCTGGTACTTTTGGACGAGAACGACACAGGAATTTTAATTAATTCCATTCACAATACATCGGGATGCTTCTGCTACTCAAAAAAGATCAAGAACGGTAAATGCGATATAGTTCTTGGTGAAGAAGAGCAGCTTGCGGTAGATAAGGCGACCAGAAGAAAGATGAAGATCGCCAAGGCCGAACCCGATAATGTTGAGTCGGACAAAGAATAACTCTTAAATATAAAGATAATTTTCAAAGGAGATGAAAATATGATAGACATTAAGTTTTTAAGAGAAAATCCTGAAGTAGTAAAGAAAAACATCGAAAACAAATTCCAGTTTGACAAGCTTCCCCTTGTAGACAAGGTTATCGAACTTGACGAATTAAGAAGAAAGACACAGCAGGAAGCAGACAACCTTAAAGCAAGCAGAAATACTATCTCAAAGCAGATCGGTGCACTGATGGCTCAGGGCAAGAAAGAAGAAGCTGAAGAAGTAAAGAAGCAGGTTGCCGAGAACGCTAAGAAGCTCGAAGAACTTGATGCTAAGCAGAAGGAACTCGAAGAAGAGACAACAAAGATCATGATGGTGATCCCCAATATCATCGATCCTTCGGTTCCCATCGGTAAAGATGATACAGAGAACGTAGAAGTTACAAAGTACGGCGATCCCGTTGTTCCCGATTTTGAGATCCCTTATCATACAGAGATCATGGAAAAATTCAACGGTATCGATCTTGATTCCGCAAGAAAGGTAGCCGGAAACGGATTCTACTATTTACAGGGCGATATCGCAAGACTTCACTCTGCAGTAATTTCCTACGCAAGAGACTTCATGATCAACAGAGGATTTACATACTGCGTACCTCCTTTCATGATCAGAAGCAACGTAGTTACAGGTGTTATGAGTTTTGCCGAAATGGATGCGATGATGTACAAGATCGAAGGTGAAGACCTTTATCTTATCGGTACTTCCGAGCATTCGATGATCGGTAAATTTATCGATACTATCATTCCTGAGGAAGAACTTCCCAAGACTCTCACAAGTTACTCACCCTGCTTCAGAAAAGAAAAAGGTGCTCACGGTATCGAAGAGAGAGGTGTATACAGAATTCACCAGTTCGAGAAACAGGAAATGATCGTTGTCTGCCATCCCGACGATTCCAAGATGTGGTTCGACAAATTATGGCAGAACACAGTTGATCTTTTCAGATCGATGGATATTCCCGTAAGAACACTCGAGTGCTGCTCGGGAGATCTTGCAGATCTTAAGGTTAAGTCATTCGACGTAGAAGCATGGTCACCCAGACAGCAGAAGTATTTCGAAGTCGGAAGCTGCTCCAACTTAGGCGATGCTCAGGCAAGAAGACTTAAGATCAGAGTAAACGGCAAGGACGGTAACAAGTTCTTCGCTCATACATTAAACAACACTGTTGTTGCTCCTCCCAGAATGCTTATCGCATTCCTTGAAAACAACCTTCAGGCAGATGGTTCTGTAAGAATCCCTGAGGTTCTTCGTCCTTACATGGGAGGAATGACAGAAATCAGATAACTACATCGGAAGCGGTGGTTGCATGAACAGATATTTCAGAGCCGTTGGCTTTTTGAACAATTTCTCAATACAGGAATACGAAAAACTGGTCGAAGATATCGTTTTTCGTCCGGAAGGCTCCGTGATAGCCGATAATCCCAAGGCAAAGTATTTTATCATCGATAAAAATCTGGATTGCGGCGAAAACATCGGCATCTGCGTAAGGATCATAAAAGACGCAAAAGGCAATATTCACAGAGACTGCGTATTTCCGTATTTAAGAAATGACGAATATACGAAACATGAAGTGTGTTCTTTTGAAAAGAAAATAAGCGGCGAAGAATTTCTTGGTGTATACGAGGATTTAAACCTGGGAGAAAATATTTTCTTCTATGTTCAGAATGTGGATGAACTCTACAAGAAGAACAACCTTAAATCCGCAAAGTGCTCGGTAGCGGTAGCCGGTCTTTCAATAGCCGGAAACGTAATCCTTCCGATCAAAAAAGATGAGACGCAGAGAGAGAACGCAAAAGAATACAACAAAAAGCGTATCAATCTTTTGAACAGGGCAAATGACGGAGATCATAATGCTTTTGCGACTGTCAGATATGATGATATCATGACAAATGTTATGGTTTCCGAACAGGTATTTGTCGAATCGATGGATATCTATACGGTTGTCGATTCATCATTTATTCCCTGCGGAGCTGAATGCGATCTGTATTCGGTGCTCGGCGAGATCGTGGATTTTAAAATGATCCGGAATGCCTTAAGCGGCGAAAACATTTACATTTTGAAAGTTTCCGTAAAGGGAGTAGTTCTTACGATCGGTATAAATGAGAAAGATTTATTCGGTGAACCGCAGATCGGATTCAGATTTAAAGGAACTGTATGGTTACAGGGCCGGGTAAATATGCTATAATCTTTGATGTACGATTTGGGGCGAAAGCCCATAATCGGTTCCTATAGTTAAGTGGATATAATAAGCCCCTCCTAAGGGCTAGTCCCCAGTTCGACTCTGGGTGGGAACGTAAAAAAAAGACTGAAGTGAAATTTCACCTCAGTCTTTTCTTTTTATGCGTATATCTTTTTTACTCAACTTTATTGTTTGCAACGAGTGTTTCGAGTTCGCCGCTTACGTATTCGATGATCTCAGAGATCATATCGGCATGTGTTGCGATCTCGTTAGTGGAAGATGCAAGAGAGTGGATCCTGTTGTTGACGTTTTCGACGATCGTGATGAGTTCTTTCGATTCGGTTTCGATAACATCAACGGCATTCTTAATATGCGTATTTGCATTTCCGCTGTTTTCCGCGGTGATCTTCGAATCTGCGGCAAGGGTATTGATCTCACTCGCAACGACAGCGAATCCGCGGCCCGCATCACCGGCTCTGGCAGCTTCGATGGAAGCGTTGAGGGCTAAGAGGTTGGTCTGGTTGGCGATGTCAACGACTCTTACGTTATTGTCGGTAAGTTCTCCGAGGTATTCCGTGATCTGATCGATGGATTCGTCCAAAGTGTTACAGAAATCGGAAACATTTGCCATCTCGTTGGAGATTACCGAACTTTCGTCTGCATTGCTCGAGTTTCCTGCAAGCATGTTCTTTATTGATTCACGAAGTGTATTGAACTTCTCGTTGATATCTCCGATCGTTGAAAGGATCTCGGCACGCTGCTTATCAAGTAAAGCTTTTTCATGCTCGACCATATCCTGAGCTTCGTGTTTTTCGATCTCAACGAGATCTTTTAAGTAGTGAACACAGTTCGAATTGTGGTTAAAGCCGTTATAGATGGCGATCGCCATTTCTCTACATGTATCATAACCGCAGCTTGAACAGTTGACCTTTCTGGATTCGGCAGTGGTCTTGTTCATCGAATTAAAGATCCGATCGAGTTCGGCTTCCGAAGGAATCTTTACCATGCACTGTCTTGAGCGGTCGGTATATGATCTTAAATAATCGCTTAAATTAAGATTTGCAAACTGTTTGTTTAATGCGGCGAGACGTTTCTCGGGAGTCGCATTTTTGGACCATGCACTCTTTTTGGTTGTTTTCTTTACGCTCTGCTGGATCTTCTGGATGTTGTAGTAAGGTGTGTCATCGCCCGTAACATCGGGATCCGTTCCGGTACCGCAGATACATCCGTTCTCGCAGTTTAAGGCATCAAAGAAAAGATAAGGAGTCTTTGTTCCTTTGATCTTGTCGGCATTTGCTTTAAGGAAATGATACATTCTCTTTTCGCCTTCGATCTGACGGATGAATACGTCCTGACCGAGAAGCCAGTAAACATTTTCCTTAAGACCGCCGGGCATGGGATAAATGGAACCGAGACCGTACTCGATCTCATCTTTGATAGGCTCGCCCATAAGGTTATGCTTTTTAACATATTCCATCAGGTGATCGAAAGTCACGTTGTAATTAACATATCCGTGAGTGTTCGGATCGTCGATCTCAAGTTTTTTAGAGATACAGGGGCTGATGAATGCGAGTTTATCTGTTATATGTAATTCTTTTCTTGCGTAAATGGCAGAGCATAAAAGAGGGCTCTGTACCGGGAAGAGTTTGGGCAGAACTTCGGGAAGATATCTTTCAATGTATCCGACCACTGCGGGGCAGGGCTGGGAGATACCGCCGAAAAAGTTGTTTTTCTGAATATAGTTAATGTATGCCCAGGTTGTGATGTCGGCGCCGAAAGATACGTTGATCATACGGTTAGCGCCGAGTTTTTTAAGACCGCCGAGAACCCTTTCGTATTCGTTCGGATAATCGGCACGGAATGCGGGAGCGATAAGAAGTGAGATCCTTTCTCCGCGTTTTAAGTCATTAAAGAATCTTTCGGTATCGTCACGGTATGCTCTTGCACCATGTTCGCAGGCATCAAAACAAGCCGCACAGGCGATGCATTTGGAGCCGTCGACCTCGATGCGGGAGTTTCCGTTTTCGTCGGGATCAGTGGAAATACACGCGCCGATGCATGAGCAGGCACGGATACATCTGTTACATCCCACACAGTCTTCTGTTGTGTAAACCAGTGATTGTGATTGTTTTAAATCGGACATATTATTTACCCCTAAATTAATATTTTCCGAAATATTTCCCCTATAATTTAAGTATATATATTATGTCACATTTTTTTGGAAATTAAAGCATAAAATTTTTTGAGTTCTTCCGGAGAGAAAACTCTTTTGTCGATGACCTGGCCGTGTGCGATTATTCCCTTTTTTGACACGGTAAGAATGGTCATGTCATCAAGATCGATTATATCCGAGATATCCGAATATAAAAAATCGTAATTGTCTTTCGAACCGACAACCCTGAAAAACTTTGAATAAAAGATCACGTGCATTTCGACGGGATTGCCGCAGTAAAGTTTCATCTGGCTGTAGTTGACCGCAGCCTGATAAAGATATCCGAACCAGGACATAAAGAAAACGTAGAGTCCGAGCAGGATAAATACCGCAAAAAGGACCGGCAGTCTTAAAAATACAAAGACAAATCCGATCGCGAATAAAACCACTGAAGCGATGAAAGTCATTATCTGCCATTTGGAATGAAACTTCTGATAAGTAACTTTTGCGTATCTTCGATTCATGGATTTTGTGAGTATGAACTTGTTTTCAATGATCGGGATCAGATCCGGATTGACTGAATCGGAATGTTTCATGGTTTCTTTATTATATATTTATTGATGGGATTTCCCATGGCCGAAAACTTGGCTTCGTATTCGGTCATGATGTTTCCTTCGCAAAGTTCCTTATTGTTATGAAGGTCTCTGGTAAATGCGATCATCTCCCAGCCCGCTTCTTTTACTTCTTCGAGAGCAAAATCAAAAAGGTCGTTATTGTCGGTCTTAAATTCTATAAGCCCGCCGTCCTTTAAAATGGACTTGTATCTTTCGAGAAACTGTCTGCTCTCAAGTCTTCTCTTGGCGTGTCTGTCCTTGGGCCAGGGGTCCGAAAAATTAAGATAGATCCTATCGACTTCGCCTTCTTCAAAAACCTCGGTAATATCTTCGGCATCCATTCTTATAAAGATAAGATTAGGAAGTGTTTCTTCTTCCATTTTCTGAATGGCTCTTAAAAGTACCGAAGAATATTTTTCTATTCCCACGAAATTGATATCGGGATTGAGTCTCGCCATTTCATATATAAACTGGCCCTTTCCCATACCGATCTCGATCCTTATGGGTTTATCGTTAGAAAAGTACTCGCGAACCTTTCCTTTTCTCTCGGTTTCGTCATGGATTACAAATTTGCTTTCGGCTATATATTCTTTTGAGCCGGGAACATTTTTAAGTCTCATAAAAAATCCTTTTTCTTTGAAGTGCTAAAACACATTATATCACAATATCTAACAGTTTCCCGTATAAACGTGATCGAGTTTTTCCCTTGCGACATCCGCGAGATGATATATAAGTGCAACATCCGTCGGTTCCTTATTTTTCATATGGAAGCGCGGGAAGAAGCGGGAGATATGAAGCGGTATGTTTTTTCCGATCACATTACCTGAAGCATCGGTAAGCGAAGCGATCCAGGATGAGATCGAACGCATTTCCTCTTCGGAATCATTTTCTCCCGGAACTATAAGTGTCGTTAATTCGACGTGGCAGAACTTAACAGCTTCTTCGATGAAAGCTCTTGTCATATCGATGTTTCCGCCGAGTGTCTTATTGTAATAATCTTTTGTGAATCCTTTAAGATCGATATTCATCGCATCGATATAAGGCTTAAGTTCTCTAAGTACGGAAAGCTCGGAGGTACCGTTTGTGACAAGTACATTTAAAAGACCTGCTTCGTGAGAGAGCTTTGCGGTATCGCGAACAAATTCGTAACCGATGAGCGGTTCGTTGTATGTAAATGCGATCCCGATATTGTCACGTGTTTTAGCCGAGATCGCAATTTCAACCAGTTCTTCGGGAGTTATTTTTTTTGCTTCTTTTTCCCACAGATAAACTTCGTCGGCCCAGGAAATATCTGAGTTCTGGCAGAAAGGGCAGCGAAGGTTGCAGCCGTAACTTCCGACGGAAAGTATCATCTTTCCGGGATGAAAACGGTTAAGAGGTTTCTTTTCTACAGGGTCTAATGCAAGCCCCGTGATCTTTCCGTAATTGGCCGCAAAAACTTTTCCGTCTTTTGCGCTTCTTGCACCGCAAAAACCGATTGAACCGTCTTTAATTTCACAATGTCTGAAACAGACTTCACATTTTGCCATAAAACCCACCAATATTCATAAAAAAGACACAATAAGTATACCAATTATTAACAAATATTTACATCTTTTTACATATGTTATGGTAAAATTTATATGGTTGCAAAATAAGGTGTCAGAATGAAAACAGTAAAAGTAGTTGCCGCAATGATCTTTGCAAAAAGAACGGATCCCGAAACAAAAGTTTTGGAAAAAACGGTCTTTGCCACAGAACGCGGATACGGTGAAAATAAAGGCAAATGGGAATTTCCCGGAGGAAAAGTCGAAGAAGGCGAAACTCCGAGGGAAGCATTAAAAAGAGAGATCAGGGAAGAACTTGATACACTTATCGAAGTCGGTGATCTCATCGGGACCATAGAATACGATTATCCCGAATTCCATTTGTCGATGGATTGTTTCGAATGTGAGATAGTCAAAGGTGAGCTAAAATTAATGGAACATGAGGCAGCAAAATGGCTCACAAAAAAGACCCTTTACAGTGTCGAATGGCTGCCGGCGGACCTGACTATATTGGATAAGGTTTCCGAGAGGTTAAAAGAGGGGTAGATAATTCTTTTAAAAAGCCCGTAAATACGTGTGAAAACTTGACTGAATTTACGTCAGTTGATAAGATTCATATAGGTGTAAGAAACGTTGTTTTTTACTTGTGAAAAAGAGGGAAAAATGAACGACAACTTATCAAAGATTTTGGAACTTGAAAAAAGAGTCCAGGCAGAGAGAAACGAACTAGATCGCCTCTCCGAATTCTACGGAAGCAGTAATGACTATTTTGTGAAAAACAAACTTCAGTTTCTTCAGGCCGAACTGGATTATCTTAATAACCAGTGCAGGCTTTTGAATGAATCTGTTGAGGAAAAAGCTCCCGCAAAGGCACCGACATATGTTAAGCCTTCGGTAAGACCCGTACCGGTAAAAACACCTGTTGCAGAAAAACCTGCAGCTGCACCTGCAGCGGAAGAAAAACCCGTTGCAGCTTCGGTTACGATTCCCGAAGAAAAGAAAGAGACAATAGAACCCGCAAAACCCATAGAGCCCGCAAAGCCCATCGTGCCTGCAAAACCTATGGGATATAAGCCCGTGGTTCAGAAACCTGAAATAGAAGAATTACCCGACGTGGTCGTTGCACCCGAAGATACTTCATTCTTCGAAAAGAAAGAAGCAGAAGAGAATAAGGCTGCCGAACCCGTTGTTGAAAAAACTGTCGAACCTGTTATCGAAAAGGCAGCTGAGCCTGTTGTTGAAAAGAAGCAGGAAGACACTCATAAAAATCCCGTCAGAGAATGGACGAGAGATTCAAGTTCTGTTACAGCTGAAAGCGAAAGCAAAAAAGCTGATAATAATATACCTTCCAATATACCTACGGTTGAAGAGATCTTAAAAGAGGATATCGAAGAAAAGACAGAATCCGTAAAAGAGATCTTCAAGGAAGAAACCAAGCCGGTTGAAAAAACCGTTGCCAAGCCCGAGACAAAAGAAGCAGCACCCGAACCCGTTAAAGTTCAGGAACCTGTTAAGCCTGCGGCTGAAGCGAAAAAAGAAGAGGTTAAGGCAGAAGCTCCCAAGAATGAGGAGTTTGTTGTCGAAGAACCCATTGAGATCAAAATTCCCGCATCCGTTAAGAAAGAGGAAAAGAAAAAAGGTACTCTCGAAAACAGGATCGGTCTCTGGGTTATGCCTATTTTGGCTGCAACCCTCATATTCATAAGTGTTATCTTATTGGCCAGTGCACTTCCCGAGTATATCGGCGATATCTTAAAGCAGATCACGATGGTTGTTGCAGGTCTTTCATTTGCCGGAATCGGCGTTGTCCTTAAAAGAAAGAATAAAGGCGGAGCGTTCGGTCAGGTTCTTATGGCTATCGGTGTCGGAGAACTGTTTGTCACGCTGGCCGTCTGCAGATTTGTATTCCAGTCGATAGGCGATCTGATGCTGTTCGTACTGATATTCCTATGGTCCGTCGCGCTGATAATACTGAAACGGTTTTCAAGTATCCTGTTCCAGACCATCGGTGAGATCGGTGTTTCGATTGCGGTTATCTTCGGAGTTTGTTACTCCGTAGCTGCAAACAATCACAACGGACTTGTTGTAGTTCTTGCATTTTATGCATTCAGTGCATTTGTATATTATTTCCTTTTCAAGTTCAAAGGAAGCATGGCAAATGTCATCATGTTCCATGTTTTCAATATGGCCAAACTCCTCGTTTTGTCGGTTGGCGTATTCCTTGGAACGGATAACGGACTTGTACTTTCCGGAATCCTGGGTCTCATCTGTGTAGGACTCGGATTCCTTTCGGCGATCGATATCATCTTTACATTCAAGAGCGAATCCACTCTTGATGAGATATTCGGACCCATTACACTTTTCTTATATTCGATACAGGTATTTATTTCATCCGCTATCGCAGTAATGTACTTTATCCTTGTAGGCGGCGGATTTACTCAGGAAATATTTAACGAAGGATTTGATACGGTATTTAATGCCGTTAAGGATTCGAGATGGGTCATGGCTGCGGTCGGAGCAACTCTTATCTGTATGATCTTCCTTCTTGTGGAATTTGTCTGGAAAGAAATATTACCCAAGTACTGGGCAGAGATCATGCTTCTCTTTGTATTGTTCGGCTCGCTGATCTGTGCACATGAGACATTCAAAGTCGGCTTCATCGTAATGATGGTCCTTCTCACGATCCTCGGATACGCAAGAAGAAATCATCTGTTAAAGATCGCAGCACTCTGCTTCTATGTAGGATATGCATTTATCCCCGGCGAAGTTGTTTTAAGAATGATCGTCGGACTCGGCATGGGAATCGCGGTACTTGCACTTCTTTATGCAACAGAACAGTACTTCTTCGCATACAAGATCAGTATTTACTTCTCACTTATCTTATATGCGGTAACGGTAGCATTTGCGTCATTCGAGACAAGCAACCTTGTCGGAATAAGACTGGTAGTGATCCTTGTATTCGTTTCACTGCTCGACCTTGTAATGATGTTCTCGTTCCTTTCAAAGAACAAGCAGAAGGAACTGGATTTTGCGATAGTTCCGGAGATAATGAATCTTCTTCTTACACCTTCGGCACTTATCCTTTCCATGGCCATCGTTTTATTAAAAGGAACGATCGGATTTGTTCCTCTTCTGATAGGATTTGTACTCATTATCGTTTCAACTTTCAGAGGATACCTCCAGAACAGGATCCTTTGCAGAGTTACAGCCGTCGGTTCGCTTTTTGTCGGAGTTGTAACCCTTGCGGTATTTGATTATTCCGCTTTCTGGTTCGCACCGATCGCGATCGTACTCGGAATCGTTTTAATGTATATCAAAAAGGAAAGATATACATTTATCGAAAAGCTTTTGTATTACATCCTGATCCTGGCTTACTCGGGAACATGCATTTACTATTTCTACGAGACACTTCTGGATATTCCCGCACTCGGCGTGGCAAACGTATGGTTAATCGCAGCGACAGTAACGGCACTTATCTTTAAGTTTACGGGACTTGCAAAAACAGCCGATCAGACAAGTGATGATTTTGAGTGGGTAACATTTGTTACTTCCGGAATACTCACAGTATTGTCGGTTGCTCTTATCAACACCGCTGACATCGAAGCAAAATACATTCCTTTCGTGATAGTTTCACTGCTTACGCTTGTATGGCTCATCCACGGTTTCGCAGTCAACAAACATCCGGAAAAGATCGCAGTACTCTTAACGCTTTTACTTATGTTTGTCACCGCGATCGAATTCAGTGATCTGTTCGCGGTATTCGAGATCGTGATCGCATCTTTGTTTATCGTACTTCTGTACTTAAAGAAAGATTCGTATCATGTTTTATACAAAGCTTCGGCTTACATCTTACTGCTTATAAACAGTGCGGTCATTCCTTTCCTTTATGCGGATTCGCTCGAGAATATCAGATTCGTATGGACGGCGGGAATCATACTCATTGCACTTATGTTTGTAACGCTTCTCTTTAAGTTTACAGGTCTTGCAAAGAACCCGAACACAAAAGAGAACGATATCTGGGTACTCACATTTATTGCAGATATACTGACAGTTGTATATGCCGCAGTATTAATGTTCATCTACAAGGATGACGGAAACTATCTTCCTACGGCAGCGATCGCAGTTATCACATGTATCTGGATGATCCATGGATTTACGGCAAAGAAAGTATTCTACAAGCTTGCATTCCTTGCTTCCATGGTCTTGATGGCATGTATTTCCTGGACATTTGTTCCGACACTTTACACGATCATCACAACGGGACTTACGATCATATTCATAATGCTGCTTTATACAAGCGAAGAAGCATACTCGGTATGGTTCAAACTTGCAATATATGTGATCGCAATGGTCAATACGATCATCTGCCCGGTACTTTACTACGATACGCTTTCGAAAGTCGAATGGCTCGGCGTGACCAGAGTTATCCTTCTCGCAGCACTTGTTGTAGCTCTTCTCTTTAAGTTCACGATTCTTGCAAAGAATCCCGAGACGGAAGAGGAAGATTTCTACTGGCCGACATTTGCCACACTCGGACTTGTTGCGATATATGCATACGCACTGATCCCCATCTACAAGAACGACAATATCATTCAGAGTGCGATACTCCTTATCATCGCCATGATCTGGATGGTACACGGATTCTTAAAAGACAGATTATCCGAAAAGTTGTGCGTTCTCGCGGTGGCATTCGCGATCATGTGTATCTCGTACTTCTATATCCCTGCGGCTTATATGGTCACTGCTGCAGCGATAATCGCCGGATACCTCTTCTTCTTGTACAGAGCGGATGGCGGATATTCATTTATACAGAAACTGTTTATGTACGGCATTGCGATCTTAAATTCGATCATTTGTCCGTCACTCATAAACGACAAATTGATGAATCTGGATGTATTTGTTACCGCAAATGTGGTATTCTTACTCCTGTTCACGGTTAACACACTTTTCAGATTTACTCCTCTTTCGAAGAATCCCGAAACGGACGAAAGAGATATGAGATTCATAACTATAGTTGCAAGCCACGTCCTTGTACTTATAGGAATCATGATAACATTTGTTCTTAAGGCACCTGCTGATATCCTTACAGGACTTATCACACTTGCATCGGTTCCTATCGGAACGGCATGGATCTGGACCGAGGAAGAGCTCGATTCGGAATCTATGCTCACGGTCGGAAAGTATTTTGCGATAACGGAATATGTATTTGTGCCTTTCGTATTATGTTACGCAATGTCGGCACCCGCATACGTTTCCAGTATCGTCGGAATGGTTCTTGCAGTAGGATGTATAGTCCTCGGCTTTGCAATGAAGATGACGGGCGTACGTATTTACGGTCTTGTCGTTTCAATGATAATGATATTCAAGCTTTCGCTTGTCGATTTCGAGAGATCGTCGCTTCTTGCGTATGCACTCAGCTTCTTTATAGCAGGTATCGCGTGTCTCGTTATCAGTATGCTGTATTACTTCGTAAATGCGGCTATGGCAGAAAGAGAATAGTGATTTGACTGGGGGAAAAATATGAACGAAAATATGGTAAAAAGAAATAAGCTTCTGGCAGAAAAAGTTATAAAAGGTCTCGAGTCCAGAAACATGACCGGCTACTATGCAGAGAGTAAGGAAGAAGCATTAAAGATCGCTCTTTCACTTATTCCCGAAGGCAGCAGTATCGGAATGGGCGGCGCGATGAGCGTTCACGAGATCGGACTTTCCGAAGCTTTAAAGAGCGATAAGTATAACTTTATCGACAGAGATGCGACAGATGATAAAAGGGCAGCAATGCTTGCAACATATGATGCAGACTTTTTCTTATCGAGTGTCAATGCGATGAGCGATGACGGTGTACTTGTAAATATCGACGGTAATTCCAACAGGGTTTCGGCTATCGCACAGGGACCCAAGAAGGTGATCTTTATCGTGGGTATGAACAAGGTTTGTCCCGATACGGATTCGGCTTTAAAAAGAGCGAGAAATGTTGCGGCACCCATCAATGCACAGAGATTCGGTCTTTCAACGCCGTGCTCGCAAAAAGGCACCTGCTTTGACTGCAAGTCTCCCGACACCATCTGCTGTCAATTCTTGATTACCAGATATTCTCGTCATAAAGACAGGATCCACGTCATTTTAGTAAATGACAATCTGGGATTTTAGAGGTTTTAATGAAAAAACAGAATTTGTTTAAAAGAATACTTGCGTCGGTATTGATGGCAGGTCTTATATTTGCGATACCAATGAATGTCTTGGCGGACGATCCTCCCGATTACGAGGCGGAAGCCGAAGCGAGAAAGGCGCTCCCCATCCAGTCGAATGCGATAACCGACTGGCCGCAGGGACCCGAGGTGTCGGCACAGGCCGCGATCTTAATGGAAGCCAAAACCGGCGCGATTCTTTATGCCAAAAATATAGACGAGCGTCTTTATCCCGCGAGTACCACAAAGATCCTTACATGTACTCTTGCGATGGAAAACTGCGACCTCGATGAGATGGTAACATTTTCCTACGAAGCGGTTCACGACGTACCCTGGGACGGATCCAAGGTAGGTATGGATGCGGGCGAGGCGATCCCGATGCAGCAGGCACTCGAAGCGATCTTAGTCGGAAGTGCGAACGAAGTTTCAAATGCGGTTGCCGAGCATGTTGCGGGAAGCATGGATGAGTTCGTGAATATGATGAACAAAAGGGTTGAGGAACTCGGACTTGAGAATACGCATTTTATGAATGCGAACGGTCTGTATGACGATAACCACTATACTTCGGCATACGACCTGGCGATCATAGCAAGGGATTTCTTCAGCTACGAGCTTCTGGCAAAGATGGCAAGAACTCCGAAGATGGAATTCACGCCGACACCGACACAGCCCGATGAGTTTGAAGTCAATTCCAAGAATATGCTTCTGGAAGGAAAGAAATACCACTACGAATACCTTGTGGGTTCCAAGACCGGATATACGGACAAGGCAAGACAGACACTTGTATCCTGTGCCAGAAAAGACGGTATGGAACTTATCTGCGTGGTGTTAAAAGATGAATCGCCCTTACAGTTTACGGATACGATCGCACTCTTTGATTACGGATTTAACAATTTCACGATCGAATCCATTGAGGGAAAAGAGTTCAGCTTCGATTCGAACAAAAGCGGTTTCTTTAAGACCGGAACGGATATCTTCGGTGATTCGGAAGACATCCTTATGCTTAACGACAGTGCGAAGATCATTTTACCGAACAATGCGATATTCGACGATCTTAAGATGAATGTCGTATACGATACGGACAATGTTAACGCCGTAGCCAAGGCGGTATACATGTTTAACGGAAATGCGGTCGGATATGCGGATATCCTTCTTAATTCGCAAAAGACAACGCTCTTTGAGAATTCCGAGAGCACGGTCACAAGCGAAGAGGTTCCGTACGTATCCAACAAAGACGGAAAGTCCGTTTTCGTTAACATCAAGATAGTACTTATCTCACTGGTAGTTTTCGTATTCCTTGTAACCGTAGTGCTTATCGTTTACAAAAAGATCATTATGGCAAAGAGGGATATCCGAAAGAAAAAGGCCAACAAAAACAAAGAAAAAGAACGCGTCTACAGAGATGCGTCCAAACATAAGAGTTTTAAATTATAAAAAGAGGCGTTTCCGCCTCTTTTTAATTTTCGCCTTCAGCTTCTTCAGCTTTCTTTGCTTTTTTCTTTTTATTGAATACAAGGAATTTACTGAATACGTAATTGGCTATCGTAACGAGTACGGCCGAGATGAAGATCTTTACGAACCAGTAGTAAACCTTGTCCTGGGTTTCGATATCGTTAAATGTAAGATTTACGAAAGAGAGAAGCTTTAAGAGTGCGTTCTCAAACGATACGATGTTGATAAAGAACCACATTATCAGAACATCGAGTACCCAGGTCGAAACTCTGGATGCGGCGAATCCGCCGAACTCTTTTAAGATGTGTTTGTTTTTGCTCTTAAACACCCATGCTCTGTTTAAGGGATAGGCGAAGCTTACGCCGACAACCCAGGAGATGGTGTTAATGAGGAAATTCTGAAAGGATATGTTTGAATCCAGAAAGAATTTTGCCACAAAGCAGGCGAGCCAGGATACGATGGTCGTAAGGACACCCACTATCAAATAAATGATTATCTCTTCGTATTTTTTATAAAGTTCTTTTATCTTTTCCATTTCTTTTCTTCTTTATTCGGTTTCTTTTGTGGTTGCGATCATATCTGCGATGCACCAGTGAGGATTGTCGACGCCGTCGTCCGAATCGTCATAGTATACGAAGAAGACGGTCGAGTCGTAATCGTTGGAGATCTTTTCCTTGGTCCTCGTAAGGATCATGTTCTTGGAGAACGCGATGTGAAGCGAGTAGCAGATATCCGAATATTCGCAATAATTGTCAACGACCACGTTTGTGTACTTGGGATCGTCAAACGTGTGTGCCGAAGTAAATGTGATGTCTACGCCGGTAGCCCACTGCTTGGCCATGTTCCAGTAGTCCGAATCCTTGATAAAGAATGCCTGGACTGTCGCAAGACCGTGGTTGGGACCCGAAAGATCGGAAGTGTTGAAATCTTCGTAAGTCTGAACCATTGAAAGGGCTTCGTTTCTTCTCTCATCGCTAAGTGTATTTGAAGCGGCCGAGTAAGAAGCACGTACCTTGGTGCCGTTTATCTCGATGGGTACTTCTTCGCCTGCGGCATTAAGAACCTTGATCGTAGCACCGTTAATAACGTTGTCGACCTTGTATTCCACGTAGGAAGGCATATCGACATAGTTTGATACATAAGCAAATTCGGGGATCTCCTCAACATTGCCTGTCATGTATTCTTCGCTTACGTGAAGACCGTCGATGACGGGTGAATATCCTTCGGGAACAGAGAATGTGTAATTTACCACGTCGATGCTGCAGACGGGTTCGATCGTATCAACATCCCAGTCCATGATGGTGAGGATAGCGAAGATCTTTGTCTGGCTTACAGCCTTAAGTGTTACTTTTGCAACGGTCTCGCCGTCCGAGATGATGTTGTAGACGGGAGCTTCGGTAATATAGCTTGTCGGATCTTTTTCCGCGGTGAACGAAGAATGTGATTCGAGCGTAGCGATATAATTCTCAAGAAGCGTATTGCTGTCTACAAATGTAAGATCCAGATCCTTGAAAGTAAAATCTGCGGGAGTGAAAGCTCCGGTGTTTACATTGCTTTCAAATTCCTTGATGTATTCAGCCATGTAATTTTCTGACTGTGAATTCTCGTATTTCTTAAGGCATGAATCCGTATACTTTAAAAATACAAATGAAAGAATAAGTAAGATTACGGTATATATTCCGAGGCCTATCCAGAAAACGGGAGTCTTTTTCTTTTTGGGAGCGCTCTTTTTTGAAGGAGCGGTGTTTCTTCTTGCTGCACCTGAACTCCGGCTTGTTCTTCTTTCGGTCTCGATAGCATCCCTTGCTGCGGGACGTCTTGAAGCGTTATTTCCTGAACGTCTTGCGGCATCGGATCTCTGTTCTCCCGAACGTTTTGCCGCATCCGGTCTTCTTGTTTCGCCTGAAGAGGAACGCTTAACTGCTTCTCTTTCCGCAGAGGGTCTTCTTTCTCCGCCCTCGCGTCTTGCAGCCTCTCTCTCAGCCGAAGGTCTCTGAGTTCTCTGTTCGCCTGAAGCACTGCGTCTTGCGGCTTCTCTGTCAGCAGAAGGTCTTGCGACTCTTTCCTCGGGGTTTCTTCTCTCAGGTCTTGCTTCGGATGAACCGGTGCGTTCCGCACGCATCTGTCTCATTCTCTCGTTGGCAAGTTCTCTCATGGAGGGCTGACGTTTATTCTGATTGTTTGTACTGTTTTCGTTTGCCATGTCGCTACCTCCTTAATTCTTGGGCATTACCGCAAAAGCTGTCGGTAATTTCCATGATGAATTTTTATAATAGAAGGTTACGCTCGACATTTCATATTCGCCGTTGTAAACCATCGAAGACGAACTTCCGCCGTCAAGATTGGCAGCATTGACTGCACCGTATTCCTGCATGATACCGATAAGATCGGATGCTGTGGCACCGAGGTGACCGCTCGCACCACGTCCGTCGGTTACGAGGAAAAGAACCGCACCGTCGGCACGCTGACCGATGGCTGTTCTGGGGTTGGCACCCGAACCCGTTCCGTTGAGCACACGTGCTTCGCCGTTTGAGATAAGGGATACGAAGTGGTTGTTGGCATCGGAAGATTCTTCCTGGAAGCAGTGAGCATCGCGGATGCCTTCTTCCTGTACGTATCTTTCAAAATCTGCTGCCGACATTCCTGTCAGATCCTTGATGATAAGGATGTTGTCGTTGTTAAATCCGATCATGTAAAGACCTGTAAGTCCGCCGGGCTGATTGTAAGTGATCTGACCGTTCTCGACTACTACACCGAGAGGCTGGCCGCCCTTGTTACCTACGGAAACATAGATACCTGCGTTTACGCCGCCGATGGCACCTCTGTCGGAGATGATCTCGTCGAGGTTCTTACCGTACTCGCCCCAGCTTCCGTTAGTGCTGGTGGTTGCCATTACAACCTGTGAAGGATCCTTGATGATCATCATCTTTGCAAAGAAAGTACGGCCGGAGATCTCTTCGATACGGATTCCGTTTTCGTCGAATTCTTCGTCTGCATAAGGATTGTCTTCGCCGGCTTCGGGATCGTCAGTGTCAGTATTTATCGAAATAAGGGAAGTATCGACAGTGGTGTCGACCTTTTCCATTGAGTTCATGTCTACGATCTTCTGGATCTCTTCATCACTGCATACCCAGTTCGCAAGGAACTTAAGCTGTCCGGTCTCAAGGATCGTGGTGATGAAAAGTGTTCTTGCCGCTTCCGAAGGGCCGTTACAGCACTTCTGGAGCATGATATAAAGTGTTCCGCAGAGGATTCCTATTGTAATTAGTAAAACGAGAGCAGCTCGACCTAAAATTGTAAAAACTTTCCAGACTTTCTCGTTTTTATCTTTTATCATAACAAGAAAAAATATAATTCCTACGATTAGAAAAATCGCAACTAGTGGTGCAATAATTAAAGGCATGAAAATTTAACCTCCAGGTTTTTTGAAGTGATTTTTGAAAAATTATTGTTTCTTCTTTGATGCGAATACCCAGGTCTGCTGGATCCTGAAACTCAAGAAGAAAAGGAAGGTGTCTACGACGATCTTGATAAGCGTATCGAAAAGGCTTCCGTCGCTTAATTTAAAGATAATGGTCGAGAACAGATAAACAAGGCCGGTCGATGCGGCGAGCTGGCATGCACAGAGAATGTAGTATCTGAGCATTGTCCTGCCGTAGTTTTCTTTTGATTTGAAAACGACCTTTCTGTTTAATGAGAAGTTCACGAACGAACTTACAAGACGTGCGATCGCTTCCGCAAGGATGATCCTCAATTCGTTTGAAAAGCCGAGCTTTCCGAAAACGAGGTTAAGTATCGTAAAGAGCGTTACATCCACGAGAGTCGAAGCAAGAGAGCTTGCGATATAGCGGATGATCACGCCGTAGATACGGATCGAGTCGCGGATCGGTCTGAAATGTGAAGTCTGATTTTCTTCTATATAAACGGTGTTGATGACCGTTTCTTTAAATTCTATGCCTGCCTGCTTTACGGCGAAGAGCTGGTTTGTCTCGTATTCGTATCTGTCGCCGTCGATCTGAGTCATTAAAGGAAGATGCTCAAATGGGATCGCACGAAGGCCTGTCTGCGTATCGCTTACCTTTATTCCGCAGAGGAGTCTGAACACGGTCCTTGTGATCTTGTTTCCGAATCTCGATCTGGCGGGAACGCTTTCGTCATTGAAGTTACGTACGCCGAGTACGAAAGCGCTCGGGTTTGCTTCAAGAAGTTCGATACATTTTTTTACATCCACTGCGAGATGCTGTCCGTCGCCGTCAACTGTGATAACGTTTGGTTTGTTGGGGCGGTTTGCAAGAATGTATTCGAACGCCGTTTTCATGGCACGGCCCTTACCGCGGTTGACTTCGTGAACGAGCACGGTCACGCCGGGAAAAGATTTGGCTTCTTCAAAAGGAGCCTTACATTCTTCCTTGCTTCCGTCGTCAACGAGGATTATATCCTCAAAACCGGCATCAACAAGACTCTGTACGGTCGTTATTATTTTCTCATCCGGGTTTAAACTCGGGATAATTACGGTTGCATTCATTTATAAATCCTTCCGGTCAATAGTATTTTCAGGCTGTTTTTCTTCGACTTTAACTTTCTTCGGATGTTTCTCATGCCATTTCTTTATCACGAACTCTCCTAGAAGACACGCAAGGACACCGAGAGCCGCACCGGTGATCGCACCTGCGATAACGTCGGTGGGATAGTGGATACCTACGTAAAGTCTCGAAAGGCTTATGAGTATTGCCACGATAAATGTCGGGATCGAGATCTTTTTGGGAAGTTTCATAAGATATACGGTTGCCGCGGCAAACGATGAACCCGTGTGCCCCGAAGGGAAAGATGCATCGTGAGCATGTTTTATGATACATTCCAGTCCTGCGATTATCTCGTACGGTCGGATACGGCCGATGATGTTCTTAAGAAGCGCGTTATTCACGATAACCGAGAAAAGAAGCGCAACAAGTGCGAAGATCCCGGCTTTTCTCGTTTTTTTGAAAACGCAGAGAAGTAATGAGAGGCCGATCCAGAAGTATCCGTTGTCTCCGAGATGGGTAATAAATTTGAAAATAACATCACAAACAGGGTTTCTTAAAGTATCCTGAATCCACAAAAGTATTGTGGCATCGAAATTTAAAATCATAAAAAGCCTCGTTTTTTCACATAATCCAATAAATTATATCAAAATAAGGAAACGATTACAACAGAGTCAACAAATAAGAGGCGGGCTGTGATATAATATTCAGGGGAAAAAGACTGATGTATGCAGTCTGATCATACGGAATAAATTATGAGAGTCGAATACAAAATAATCAGAAGCTCGCGAAAAACCATGGCCATCGAGATAAAGCCCGACGGCAGAGTCTATGTCAGGATCCCGAACAGGGTCAGCGACAGACAGGCCAGAAGCTTTGTCGAAAGCAAGGCTGACTGGTTAAAAAAGAACCTCGAAAAGATCGAGGAAAGGCGCGAAGCAAACGAAGCGGTCGAAAAATTTACGGAGACCGAACTTAAGATAATAAAGAAGAAAGCAAAAAGGGAGATCCCGATACTCGTGGATTATTACGCTCCCCTGATCGGCGTGACCTATAACCGCATTTCGATAAGGGCCCAGAGGACACTCTGGGGAAGCTGCACGGCGGACGGCAATCTTAACTTTAACTGCCTCCTCGTTCTGCTCCCGGAGAGGGTCATGAGATACGTGGTCGTTCACGAACTCTGCCACCGGAAAGAGATGAATCATTCGAAGAGGTTCTGGAGTGAAGTTTCAAAGATACTTCCTGATTACAAGGAACTCAGAAAACAGTTAAAAGACAACGGAAACATTTACCTCGAAAGACTGTAAAAAAAGACTAAAGAATGACAAATATCGGCGTTTTTAAGGAAGCGATCATCAAAAATACTGAAAAATCACTATATTATGTGGTAAAAGTATGAAAAAATACGCATATTTAGGCATTTTTCCTTGACAAATGGCCGAAAAAACACTATAAATAGTATAGTGCTAGATGAAGCACACAAATAATGTAAAAAATGGTATAGGAGGAGTTCATAATGAACAAGACAGAATTAGTTGCAGCTATGGCTGACAAGGCTGGTTTATCAAAGAAAGATGCTGATAAGGCTCTCGCTGCTTTTATCGACGTAGTTGGTACAGAGTTAACAAAGAAGGGTGGAAAGGTTCAGTTAGTTGGATTCGGTACATTCGAAGTTGCTGAAAGAGCTGCCAGAACAGGTCTTAATCCTTTAACAAAAGAAAAGATCAAAATCAAAGCTTCCAAGGCTCCTAAGTTCAAAGCTGGTAAGGCTTTAAAGGACAAAGTAAACAAGAAGAAATAATTAACATTTCTACTATAGAAGGACAGCTTTTCGAAGCTGTCCTTTTTTTGCACAGAGGAAACATTATGAGACTCGACAAATATTTAAAAGTATCCAGACTTATAAAAAGAAGAACGGTCGCAAACGAGGCATGCGATGCCGGAAGGGTTACCGTTAACGACAAGGTTGCAAAGGCATCGACGGATGTTAATGTCGGCGATGTGATCGGGATAAAATTCGGTGAGAAAACCGTCACCGTAAAAGTTTTAAGCTTAAACGAGACGATCCATAAGGAAGATGCCAAAGATATGTATGAACTTATGTAACCTCATACCATATTTTGAGGTTAACATAAGACCACGATGCAATTTTAATAATACATGCCGGAAATGCCCGTAAAATCTACACAAAACGAATGTTCGATTTAAAAAATTTTTTTGAAAAAGGTTACATAATTTGCCAAAAAACATTTGACAGAGAATTCCGAAAACAGTAAACTATTTATGTCAACTGTGGTGGACATGGATGTTTATTCGGTTGATATATTTGGTTTACAGGGGATAATCTGATGAAGTGGTGGCATGTGCCGGCGTACAGAATTCAAAAATTTAAGAAGAGTTCTCTGATCACTCCTATAGTGGTTTTATTTTTGATAATAGCTATGGTCGGTGCGGTTAGCATAGGATGTGCTTCCTTAAGAAACAGACAGAGAGCATATGACGCCGAGATAGAAAAATATCAGAACCTCATAGCAGCCGAGGAACTTCGAAGCGATGAGATCGCGGAGTACGCAATGTACACCAAGACAACGGCTTACTACGAAGAGGTTGCGAGAGAAAAATACAGACTGGTTCACGATAACGAAATATTGTTTGTTACACAGTAGAGCTTAATGGGGCAGTTCAAAATGAATTGCCTCTTTTTTATTCGTAAGGATTTGTTTATTGACTGAATTGCCGGATTGCAGAAAGTGTTAGTTTTCGCTAATATAGATACATATGAAAGCAGTGCGTGAATATATAAAAAAGAATGAACTCCTGTCGCGTGGCGACAATCTGATCCTCGGCGTTTCCGGCGGGGCTGATTCGGTTTGTCTTCTTTATATCATGAACGGACTGAAAAAAGAGTATGACTTAAAGATCACCGCGGTCCATATAAATCATATGATAAGGGAGACCGCAGTAAGGGACGAGGAGTTCGTAAAAAAACTCTGCACCGGACTCGGTGTTGAATGTATTGCCTTTAAGGCTGACTGCCCCGCTGTTTCAAAAAGAGACGGCATTTCCTTAGAGGAAGCGGGCCGAAACGAAAGATACAGACTTTTTAAGAAGGCCGGCGACGAAACATACGGTGAGGGAAACTATAAGATCGCGGTCGCGCACCATATGGACGATCTTGCGGAAACGCTTATCTTTAATATGGCAAGAGGCACCGGTATCGCAGGACTCTCTTCTGTCAAAGCCGCAAAAGACAATATAATAAGGCCTCTTCTTTGTGTCACAAGGGCGCAGATCGAGGATCATTTAAAAGAAAAAGGTATCCCGCATGTTGATGATGAGACCAATTTTACGGATGATTACGCAAGAAACAAGATCCGACACAAGATCATCCCGACGATGAACGACATTACGGAAAAGGCCGTAAATCATATGGCATCCTGTGCCGGTCAGCTTGCGGAGATCGAGGATTATTTAAAGATAAAGACGGATGAGCTTTGGGAAAAGTACGTTTGTGAAAAAGACGGGCGCATCCTTATAAAAGAAGGTATCAAAAACGAGCACCCGGCTCTTTTAAAAAGAGTTGTGCACCGGGCTTTAACGAAGGCTGCGGGAAGAGCGAGGGATATTTCCGGGGTCCAGATCGAGGCGGTTCTTTTACTTTTCGACTCACAGACAGGGCGTAAAAGAGACCTTATCTACAATATGGAAGCGCTTCGCGAATACGAAGGAGTATCCGTTATAATGAAGAGTGAGGAAAAGGAAAGCCTTAAAGAAGAGAAACTCGGGAAACTGACTTTTGAGGTTAAGGACAGAGACTTTTCACAAAATATTCCCACGGATCTGTACACTAAATGGTTTGACTATGATAAAATAAAATATTGTCCGACAGTGCGTTTCAGACAGGACGGCGATTATCTGACGATAAACAAAGACGATCAGAAAAAGCTTTTGTCTGATTATATGACCAACGAAAAGATACCGCTTTCGGAAAGAGACGAAATACCGCTTCTTGCCGACGGTGAGCATGTTTTATGGGTAGTCGGACACAGGATAAGCAACTACTATAAGGTAGGAAGCGAAACGAAAAAAGTATTGATAGCTAAGTATTGCGTGTAGAGCCTCGGATCGCAAAAGGCTCTAAAGGAGTTTTGTATGGAGAAAATATCGGTAATGATTTCCGAAGAGGAAGTCAATAAAAGGATCCGTGAGATCGGAGAACAGATCACAAAGGATTATGCGGGAAAAGACATTCTTCTTATCTGCATCTTAAGAGGCGGAAGCTTCTTTATGTGTGAACTCGCAAAGAGAATAGACCTTGGCGTAAAGATAGACTTCATGTCGGTCTCAAGCTACGGCAAGGGAACGGAATCGAGCGGTCACATCAAGATCATCAAAGACCTTGAGGAAGAGATCGAAGGAAAGAATGTTATCGTGGTTGAAGATATCATCGATTCGGGAAGAACTTTAAGTCACCTTATGGATCTTTTGAAATCGAGACAGCCCGCAAGCCTTGCACTCTGCACACTTCTCGACAAGCCCGACAGAAGAGTCGTAGAAGTTCCGGTTGATTACACGGGATTCAAGATCCCCGATTATTTTGTAGTCGGATACGGACTCGACTACGATCAGAGATACAGAAACCTTCCTTTTATAGGAAAGGTTGAGATTGACAACGAAGTACTTAAATAATTTTTTTAGGAGGCATCAGTGAACAACAACAGAGGACCGAGACTTTTCGGTGCATTGGTACTGATAGCGGTTTTATTGATAATCGGAATCTTTATTTCCAGATTGGATACCAACGCCCTTATGGGTATAAAGCCGTACACCAGGGGAATGCTCGAAAAACAGCTTGAAGAAAATATGGTAATGAGTGCTCAGATCGAGCAGAAACTCAATTCCAACGGCGGTTCGGTATATGTTACGTTAAAGGACGGACAGGAAAAAGTATTAAACGTAACCAATACCGCAGAAGCTGAAGAATGGATCAGAAGCTACGGAATAGACCCTTCGGTAAGCGAAGTACCCGGAGAAAACTGGTTTATCTCACTTCTCCCCACCATCATTATGGCAGTTGTCTGCGTATTCTTCTTCGTGATCATGCTTAACATGATGTCGGGAATATCCGGAGGAGGAAGCGGCGGAAAGCTTATGGATTTCGGCAAGAGCCGTGCCAAAATGATCAAAGACAATCACAAGAGACTTACGGACGTAGCCGGACTTGATGAAGAAAAAGAAGACTTAAGCGAAATAGTCGATTTCTTAAAGAACCCCGGAAAATACGCAAAGATGGGTGCAAGGATCCCCAAAGGCATCCTTCTTGAGGGCCCTCCCGGAACAGGTAAGACTCTCCTTGCAAAAGCCATCGCAGGCGAAGCAGGCGTGCCTTTCTACAGCATTTCGGGTTCTGATTTCGTGGAAATGTTCGTCGGTGTCGGCGCATCCAGAGTAAGAGACCTTTTCGAAGAAGCAAATGCAAACAAGCCCTGTATCGTATTTATCGATGAGATCGATGCCGTTGCAAGACGCAGAGGTACAGGTATGGGCGGCGGCCATGACGAAAGAGAGCAGACATTGAATCAGATGCTCGTCGAAATGGACGGTTTCTCGGAAAACAGCGGTATCATCGTGCTCGCAGCCACCAACCGTGTGGACATCCTCGATCCCGCCATCCTTCGTCCCGGACGTTTTGACAGAAAGATAATGGTCGGAAGACCTGACGTTAAGGGAAGAAAAGAGATCCTTGAAGTTCATTCAAAGAACAAAAACCTTGGCAGCGACGTAAACCTTGACGAGATCGCAAGGACCACCGCAGGCTATACCGGTGCAGACCTTGAAAACCTTTTGAACGAATCAGCCATCATCGCTACAAAGCGTGATGCCGCATATATCAATGATGAAGATATAAAGAAAGCCATCATCAAGACAGGTATCGGTACCGAGAAAAAGAGCAAGATCGTATCCGAAAAGGAAAAGAAGATCACCGCTTATCACGAGACCGGCCATGCGATACTTTTCCATGTGCTTCCCGATATGGATCCCGTTTACACGATATCCATTATCCCTACGGGTGTTTCGGCAGCAGGTTATACAATGCCCCTTCCCGAGAATGACGATATGTTCTCCACAAAGGGCAAGATGAAACACAGGATCATGGTCTCTTTGGGCGGCCGAATCGCAGAGTCCATTATCTTTGAAGACATCACGACCGGCGCTTCAAGCGATATCCAGAAAGCCACAGAGATCGCAAGAAGCATGGTAGTAAGATACGGTATGTCCGAAAAGCTCGGAATGATCAATTACGAGAACGACGGTGACGAAGTATTCATCGGAAGGGATCTCGCACATACCAAGGCTTACAGCGACAAGACGGCTGCGGCTATCGACGAGGAAGTAAGAGCTATCATCGACGAATGCTATAAGGAAGCCGAGAAGATTTTGAGAGAACACGAAAAAGTTCTTCACGAAGTTTCGAAACTTCTCATCGAAAAAGAGAGAATTACAAGAGAAGAATTCGAAAAAACCTTCGAAAATGCAATGAATCCTGCGATCACTTGGTAATATTGCACAAAAGAATTGCAAATTCATTGACAAATTTGTGAATTTCGCGGATTGCAATAAAATGGGGGTGTTGGTATATTATTACTTGTAACCCCCCAATACATTATAGTTTTTTGCTATACCCCATAAGAAGAAATACCTTCTCTAAAAAGTACAGATCAGTAATGAC
>JAEEGK010004208.1_pt1 | contig 35482 bp, 32 predicted proteins | sample 8958771 | NCBI WGS metagenome assembly JAEEGK01 (sample SAMN16246547, study PRJNA631951) | gut metagenome | biome: gut microbiome; feature: rumen; material: SC-attached | host: Bos | place: Iran: Karaj | collected 2018-10 | reverse complement strand
TGATCGGTTAGAGCCCGGATTTGCTCCCTCCGGGCGGGGGAAGTTCTGGCGGGGAGGAGGGGATGGCCTCCCCGCCGCCGGGGGCCGCGGGAAGGGATGGGGATGCGGCCCCCTGCCTGGTGTCGGAGCGCCCAGACTCTCACGGCCGAGAACCTCCCGCGCTGGTCGCGCCTGGAGATCCTGACCCTGGTGGTGCCGGGCAGCGAGACGAGGCGCTCCGCCTTGGCCGTAGCCTCCTCCAGCGTGCTCGCCCTGCAGCGTGACACGCGGGCCTCGGCGTGGCCGGCGAAGTACCACCTGTCGATCGCGTACTCCCTGTCCTCGGTCATGCCTTCCTGTACCTCGACATCACGCGCCTGGCGGCTTCCATGTCGCAGTTGGTGTTGATGCTCTCGACGGCGACCCCGTCGAGGATGTGGGCCATCTCGTTCGCGAAGTTGGCGAACTCCTTCCACCAGTTGCCGTTGATGGGGAGGCTGACGTAGTGGCCGCCGAAGGAAGCCACGATGCGGAGCTTCTCGTCGACGACCTTGCCGCCCTCGTCGAGCTTGGGGTCCGCCTTGAGGGCGATGTAGGCGGCGTCGCTCCTGAAGAAGTCGATGGTGGTGCTAGCTGCGCTCGTCTGTTCCCTCTCGGCCGGTGCGGCCTGCCCGAACTGGGCCTTGATGTTGTTCGCTACGCTTCTCTGGTTCTGTGCAGTTTCTGCCATGTAGTTTTCTCCTGTGGTTTTTAAAGGGGTTTGGTAAGGTGTTTCGAAGGAGTTGGATGGGTGGTTTAGTTGGATGGGTCGGGGGACCCGAAGAAGATCGGAGAGAAACCGCGCTCGGAGAACGTACCAAAATCAGATTATACATCCAACCTGCAAGGTCGAATGTAATCTTTTACAATGTATTTTAGGTGACTATCAGAGGTAGTCGAACCGCTGAATTTTCAGCTTTGAAAGGTGTTGGGAAGAATGTGCTGGCTACGACCCTGAGCGGGTCTCGCCCTGTCCACCTTTCTTCTTACAGCCTGACGTTCTGAAACGGTCCTGTGCAGTTTTCCACTCATACATCGTGATACATTCTACGATGCGAACCATAACTCTCCCCTTCCTTGGGCGGAATCCCGATACGTGGTAAACACAGCGGGACGTAGCATCGGCACCGACGGGTTATGCGGAGAAACATGGGGCGCTCCCGGATTGGAAGCGTCCCGAATCGGTTTTCATTCGTCCTCGTCAACAGAGAGCGCTTCGCCGAGGGTTATGTGGGGTATGCATATGCCCTCGTTCTGACCTTCGTCGGACACTCCCTTGGAGGACTTCTCTACCCAGCAGTCGACGCCGTAGACGGCCTTTATGTTCTCGTCGGTGAAGATTTCTTCGGGCGTTCCGACGGCGCGTATGATTCCTGGCTTGGAGAGCATTATCACCTTGTGGGCGTACTTCGCGGTGATGTTGAGGTCGTGGCTGATGGTGAGCACTATGGTGCCGCACTCCTCCGATATGGCTCTCAGCATCTCCATGACGTACACCTGGTACTTTACGTCCAGGTTGGCTGTCGGCTCGTCCAGGATGAGCACCGGGGTCTCCTGGACCAGCCCTCTGGCGATGGCGACCTTCTGGTGCTGCCCGGCGGACAGCTCGTTGAACTTCTTGTACGCCAGCCCCTCGATGTGAAGGAGCTTCATGGCGTCGTAGACCTTCATCAGGTTCTCCTCCAGGCTATGGGTCTTGGTATGGTTGAAGCGCCCGACCATGATCGTGTCCACGACGTTCATGGAGAACGCGTCCTGGGAGAAGACGGGGACGTACCCTATCTTCTTGGCCAGGCTCCGGTAGTCCATCCCGCTGATGTCCTCTCCGTCGATGGATATGGTCCCCTTCTGTGGCAGGAGGATCTTGTTAAGGCATTTCACGATGGTCGATTTCCCTACGCCGTTGGGCCCGACTATGCAGTAGAACCCCGGCTCGTCGATCCTCAGGTTGATGTCCCTGAGGACTGGCCTCTTCTCCGAATAGCCGAACGTGACGTCCTTGAGCTCGATTACCGTCATCTGATCACCACACGTTCTTCCCTCTCCTGAGGATGAGCCAGAGGAATATCGGCCCTCCGATGAACGCCATGACCACACCCACAGGAAGCGGCGTGGACAGGGCGACCCTTCCGATCTGGTCGGCTACGAGCATCAGCATCCCTCCGAAGATGGCGGACGCCGGGATCAGATACCTGTTGTCGGCTCCGATGAATATGCGAACTATGTGAGGGCTCACCAGCCCCACGAACCCGACTATCCCTACGAAGCTCACTATCGCCGCTGCCAGCAGGCCGGTGACCAGAAGGAGGAGGATTCTAAGCTTATCCGCGTCTATGCCCAGCGCCTTCGCGCTCTCGTCACCGGTAGCCAGAACGTTGATCCTTCCGGCCATCAGGCACATGAACAGGGTCCCTGCCAAGGACACGACGAGTATTATAGGTATGTTGTCGAAGACGACGTTGTAGTTGGACAGCGACCCGACCTGCCAGGCGTATATGGCTGACATGGCCTGGGGGTCAGACCACAGCATCAGTACCGTCGTCCCTGCGCTGAACACGTACATCACGCCTATCCCGGCCATGATCATCGTAGTCGGCGAGGCGTTGGACAGCTTAGATATGGCGATGATGACCGCGGTGGGTATGATGGAGAACACGAAGGCAAAAGACACCACTCCCGCCATGCTGCCGACCACAAGCCCGGTGGACATCGCCAGCGTGGCTCCGAAACCGGCTCCGGACGATACCCCTGTTGTATAGGAGTCAGCCAGGGGGTTCTTCAGAATGCTCTGCATCACGGCTCCGGCTACGGACAGCGCGGCCCCGCCGAACACGGCGAATGCTACGCGGGGGATCCTGGTATGCCAGACTATGTAGTCCTTGGCGGTGTCAGGATAGTGTCCGAAGGTCAGGTGGGACCAGATGATCTCGTATGCTTCCTGAATGGAGATGTTGTAAGGCCCAAGGGTGACTGAGTAGCCGGCGATGGCGAAGATGACGACTATGCAGATCGCGATGAAGACGAACCTGAACCTTATGATCCTCCGATACTCCTTCACGGTGCTGTTGAAGCCGATATCCTCGGTGGAGGTCCCTTTGACCCAGCTTTTGATGGAATCCTTGACAAGGTTCCCGAGAAGAGGGTCCTTATCGGTGTCGTCGTAGTATCTCATCTATGCCTCCGAAGGTAGGAGGGCGTCCGGACCCGGTCGGATTGGCCCTCCTGTTTTCTAATCAGACGGTGGCACCCCACAGCTCGGGAGCGTACCCCCTGACCTTGGTCATGTCGATGTCCTTCCCCATGTTGGTGAAGTTGCGGTAATAGTTGTTGATGTAGTCCCAGGCCTGGTCCTTGTTGAACACCTTCTCTCCCCAGACGAACGAGCCTATGAGCGGGAGGCAGGAAATCCCGGCTGTTCCACCAATGACCTCGAAGGCGATGGTCACTATCTTGTTGTTCTTGTAGGCGTTGGTCTCCTTGAAGTACTCGACCTTCTCCTTGACGATGCTCTCGTATTCGCTGGCGCTGATGTCGGCACCGGCAAGGTTGTAGGTGTCTATGATGATGACCTCGGGGTTGATCTCCATGATCTTCGCCATCTCGAGGTTGGTGTACATGCCTCCTCTCTCCCTCGCCACGCGCTCCACGGGCATCTCGAACGGGAGCCTCAGGGCGTTGGTGACGTCAGTGTACTGCATCACAAAGGTGCTCAGGCAGTCCAGGCTGATCGCGTTGGGGCTGGATGGGTTGTAGCAAAGGAGCATGGTCTTGGTAGACGCACCGGAGTCGGTTATGCTCGATTTGATCTGGGACTCTATGCTCTCAACGAAGTCGATGTACTTCGAGGTGTTGGCCTGCCTGTTCATCATGACGCCGAGCGTGATGATGGTGTGGGTGTAGTCGATGCCGTTCATGACCCTGTTGACGGGGAGCTGGAGGACGTTGACCTCCGGGTCCATGGCTTTCATGGCCCTGGCGACCTCGTCGGTGGCGTCGTAGGGGTCTCCTACCACGAGCTTGGTCCCGAGGGCGAACATCTTTTCCGGATCCATGTTTCCGGCATCGTCCCTGATGCTGTGGATCTGGCTCCTGGCCTTCGGATAGAGGGTCTCGTTGTAGTTCGCGATGAGGTTGTCGGCGTCCCTGGTCCCGACTACCTGATCGAAGGCGCCGAGGATGACGAACATGTCGTAAGCCGTCGTGTAGTCGACGGAGACGGGGCCTTTGACAGGGTAGTTGATGCTGGCCTTGTCCTTGTACCAGTTCACGTAGTGCATGGTGGCCTTCTCCCCGTTCAGGAACTTTTTGAGCAGAGTGACGTCCGCGGAGTTGACGATTCCGTTCGCGTCGGTGTCCGCCAAGGGGAACTTCACGTTGTCCCAGACGGTCTTCTTGTCGACGATGGACTGGATGAAGTCCACGTCCTTCTGGTCCAGGTAGTTGTCGTTGTTAGCATTTCCGAACACCAGGTTCCTGGTGGTCTGGACGTTGAAGTCGCTGTAGTCGCTCCCGCTCGGCTTGTTGTCGCCCCCGTTGTTGGAGGTTAGTATAAGTGCGGCCGCGATGGCGACGATTGCCACTGCGATTACAGCCACTATGGCTATTGCTGCTTTACTGTTCAACTTAAGCACCTTATGGATATATAATCCATAATTCAATTAATCTAGTGAATAATAATAATTTGTACCTTGAATTGGCTGTATTGGTAATATAAGTATTAAATGTTGAAACTAATGGAAAAATACTTCCAGCTGTTCGAAGCGAGAAAAATAATGCATTTCTCACTACTATTATGCCCATCATCATGGGCTCTGCCATGGCATCTGTTATGAACCTCGCCTTTGTGGACTCCGTCTTAGATACGACGTTCCAGCCCTCGCGAAACTCCCGAGGCACCCGAACGAGAGGGCCTGCAGGTCTTGCAGAGGAAAAGCTCCTGATGTACACCGAATACGTAAGAAGGCTGCTGGAGAGAGGATGATGTCATCTCGCCGTCTGGTAAATCCGTCTTAATCAGGCCTTGACGATGATATTATACCAGCATGTGCTTACGAACCAGCATGCTGAAGCCCGTTGACCCGTTGCCAAATGCGTCGGCGTATTGGAAGATCGATAAGACGATAAGGCACTGCCTGGACAACGGATATCGCAAGTTCATAATCTTCCCGTTCGGAGAGAACGGACTTCAGGTGAAGAACATACTGAACACCGCCTACGGGATCAAAGAGGCCCTGATCGTGGACACTGGCAAGTCCAAGTACAATCCTGACATCATGGGCTACGAGGATTTCATCCCTACCGAATATTACGACGACGCGGTAGTCCTTCTGTCCGCGACCCCTCCCGAGTCCGAGGCCTACTATCTCAAAGCCATCAAGAAGATAGACTCGGACAGGGTAGTCTGTCCCTTCGACGATTCTTTGAACAAGGATCCGGCACGCCCGAAGGTCGTGAGGTCCGTCCTGGACTCGCCCGAGAAGGTCAAGGACGGCTGCATCAAGCTGTCGTTCGTCGGAGACCTGATCCTTCTGGAGAACATGGTCAAATCAGCGAGGAAGCAGGATGGGGGGTACGATTTCTCTCACATGTTCAGATACACCAAGAAATACCTCGAGGACAGCGACCTGTCCATAGGTGTCCTGGAAGGTCCTTGCAGCAACGAGGAGGCCTACACCCAAGGCAATTTCGACGACAAGACCCCTCTGTCCCTGAACTTCCCGAAGCAGTACCTTAAGGACATCAAGGATGCCGGCATAGGGTTGGTGACCACGTGCAACAACCACGCTTTCGACAGAGGCCTGGAAGGGCTCCTGGACACGTTGGACAACCTGGATGCCGTGGGCCTCGACCATGTCGGCACCTACAGGAACAAGGAGGAGAGCTCGAGGAAGTTCATCAAGGACATCAAAGGGGTCAAGGTCGGGTTCATAGCATATTCCTACGGGTTCAACAAGGCCGCGTACAACATCGATGGGAAATGGGCCCCGTACACGCGCAAGATTGTTAACATAGACGACCCTGGGTTCGAATCGGTCAGCATGGATGTCGTGAGCGAGATCGCCGAGCTCAAAGGGTCATGCGACATAGTCGTCGTCCTATCGCATATGGGGAAGGATTTCACCCACAGGGTATCCAAGTATGAGCAGGCGTGGTCGGACCTGTTCATGGATGCAGGGGCGGACATCATGTTCAACTGCCATGCACACGCCGTCAAAAAGGTCACGATAAAGGAGGGGAAGCTCAGGGCGTTCTGTCCTGGCAACTACATGAACAGCATCGTGAGCTTCGACGGGGACTCCAATGCGATAATCGAGGCGTATGTAGACATCGCCAGCAAGAAGGTCGTGGCGTCGTCCGTGGTCCCGATAATAACCCATTTCGACTCGGAAGGGACCGGATGTGCTGTCCCCATACCCGACCTTTACAACGGGGAGGATATCTGCCGCAGGATCAGCCCAATGGAGAAGAGGCAGATTGAGAGGGCTTCCGAGATGGTTACCCGGATCATGACCGGCATCGACATGCCCTCTTACGACTATTATTCCTGCAGACCGGTGGTCACCGAGGAAGGAAATGGAAGAACTATAGTCAGACCGTTGGATCTGGCCGGAATGAAGGGAAATCTTTTCCTGGAGATGCTGGAGAAGGCGGATTCGGTATGCTTCGTCGGAGACTCCGTTACGGAGGGGACGTCCAACGGCGGGATACCGTGGTACGAGCCGATCGTGTCCAATTATCCTAACATCAAAGTCGTCAACGTCTCCAAGGGCGGCATAACGTCCAAGGGCTTGCTTCCTCTGGTATCGAAGGCCCGCTTCGATGTCGATGTCGCGGTGATAGCTGTGGGCTGTAACGACGTCCGCTATCGTTCCAGAGCCGGCGCGCTGACGCCTGAAGGCTATGTCGTCGCAATCGAATCGATGGTCTCGGTGCTCAGGAAGAAAGCGAAGCAGATAGTCTTGGTGACTCCTTGGCCCTCCACTAGATTCGATCCTTTCTGTCCGGTTCCAGAGAGGACCAAACACGAACTTTACGATGCTTACTCCAAAGCACTGAAGGATTATTGCATCTTTAAGAATCTGATGTACAGCGATCCATATTCTGCGATACGGGAGTATTTCGAGTTCAATCTTAATTCTCCCATGCTGGTGGACCACATCCATCCTACAGCGAAAGGGACGGAGATGTATTCCAGGCTGTTCCTGGAATGCATGCATGATGCATCGGAGAGGAAATCGTGAGGCGGCGAGATGAGCAGCAAGATCCTGACGATACAGAAGCCAGATGTCACCAGGAAAGATTGTAGGACTATAGTGCTATACAATCTCGTTCTGAAGGAAGACGGGTCGAAGGACCAATAGGCCTGCAGCCTCTTCTTCTCGTTCCCTTCCGAGCTGGAAGGGTCCTGCTGCCTCGATCGTTGCGATCCAGCGGTCGTAGCGATGACGGGGTTCTGCGCCAGGAACGGCTGCGACATCCAATCGGAGATGCCGATCTCCGCTGGTCTCATGCACAACATCTCCGAGTATGTCTTGCCTTTGATGTCGAAGAAATACAGGTGCGATTTCTGCATCAGGGCGCAAACGAAGCCAGAGCCCAGGCGTTCCAGCATCCCTGACGGCGTAGGCGCGGTCCTCGATTCCGATATCGACCATCTGCATTCAGTCTGGCGCTACAAGGACGACCATACGTTCGGTCTCACCCATCTGGTAAGGTATTCCAGCGGTTCTGAAATCGATTGTCAGCCCTCGGGCTATCCCGCGAACCCATCGGTGTTCGGCGGGCTGACCGTCATAGACGTCGTCACCAATCTCGGCAGCATCGCCGGAACCGATACGGACCTTTTCCGGGACCTGTCCGGAGCTTTCCTCTTGGGAGGGCTATGGTCCGTCTTCTTCGTTTCCATGCATCCTGAGAGGAGCATGTTCGAAGACTATAGCCTTCGTGAGAAGCTGCTGTCATACCTCTCGGGACGCTCGATCCGTCTGCTGCCCGAAGGCGTAGGCAGGAGCAGGCTGCAGAAGTTCGGGGACATGAAGTCTTCGGCCTTGACGACCGGCTGCCTGTACCCTTGCTCCGAAGGCAAGGGCAGGAACTGCGGAGTCTGCCGGAGCTGTCTGGAGACGCTGTGGGCGGCGGATGCATTCGGAGCGTTGGACGGATTCAGCGGAACCTTCGATGTGGAGTCGTACAAGGAAGAGCGCACGTCCAGGCTCCTGAGCCTTCTGGAATCGGATGAGAACGATCTTCTGGAGGACATCAAAGGCTCGATGAGCCGGACGGATGACGAAGGGTATCGCGAGGCGTTCTCAGCGACATCCAAGATAGATGGGGCCATCGACCGTGTTGGCATCCCCGTCTCGGAAAGAAAGTCGGTCTTGGAGAGGTACGTCGGAGAATCCGAGAGGGCGGCCCTTCATTACGCCAGATACATGGCCACGAGCTCCGACCCGAACGAGCGTTCTGAAGGCTTGGAGATACTCGAAGAGAGCGGCACGCAGAAGGGCCGCCTCATGCTGGCTGAGATCCTGAAGAAGAGCGGATCCGCTGCGGAAAGGAAGAGGGCTTTCACCATATGCAGCGACATGGCTGCCGAAGGGAACCCGGAGGCCATGCTGGCGCTGGGGAACATGTACCTGGAGGGAACAGCCGTTCCCAAGAACGTAACGGAGGCCAAGTCATGGCTGCGCAAAGCCGCGTCCGAAGGCAATGCCGAGGCCGGCGTGCAGCTGGCATCCAACGTGCTGAAGGACGGCACGGACGAGGAGAGAGCAGAAGCCTTCAGGATCTGCTCCCTTCTTTCGGATGCTGGAGACGCCCGTGCGATGGAGCTTCTTGGTCAGATGTACATCGAAGGCAAGGGTACTGTCAGGGACATACCCGAAGCGAAAAGATGCTTCCGCCTGGCCGCCAGCAAGGGTAACGACGCTTCCAGGGTGACTTTGATAAAGTCTCTGATGGAGAACGGGGACAAAGCCGACAGGAAGGAGGCGTTCATCGAATGCAGCAGCTACTTCAACGAGACGCAGGACCCGTATGCTGAGTACCTCCTGGCTGTAATGTACCTCAGAGGGATCGGCGTGGATCCAGATGTAGACGTATCGATAGACTACATGAATCGGTCCTTGGAGAACGGAGACAGGATCCATTACTTCACGGACTACATCTTCGAGATGCGTAGGGAGATACAGAGGCTTAGATATCCGCGCCCGTACGTGAACAGGTACTACAAGATACTGGAGTCTCACGGCAGCTGGATAGGCATCTATTCCAGGTTCAAAGGGAAGCCGTTCTTCCCCCATGGGCTTATGAACATATTCATCTCGGACCGTGCGGTCATCGGCATGTCGTGCACCATCTACCAGAACGTGACGATAGGTTCCAACAAGATGCCTGGACACGAGTTCAAAGGCGCTCCGGTCATATCCGATCATGTGTTCATCGGCGCCGGTGCCAACATAATCGGGGCCGTCACCATTGGCGAGGGTGCGGTCATAGCCGCCGGCGCGAACGTGGCGAGGGACGTTCCTCCAGGAGCCACGGTCGTCTGCAAATCGGAGATTCTCAAGCCCAAAGGTGAGTGAATCTTTCATTCAAGGTTGGAATGACAGGAGAAAGGTAAGGAGTTTAACGATTCCAGGGGCTGGTTCAGAGCGCGCCGAGAGCCTGGCAGGCGGAATCCTCGATTTCGTCGAGGTGGTTCTTGAGGCCCTCTCCGTTGACCACGGTGGCTCCTGCAACGTTTATCCTGTCGGCCCAGTCCCTGAGCCACTGGCCGTCTCCCCAGTCGTAGGAGCCGAAGATGGCTACCTTCTTTCCGGAGAGCTTCCCTTCGATGCTGGAGTAGAAGTCCTCCATGGGGTCGTCGAGGATCTCGTCCCCCATGGCGGGAGATCCGAGGATGATCAGGTCGGCGGCGAGGACGGCGCTCTCGTCGACGCCCTCGCTGAGGTCGCAATACAGGACCTCCTTTCCTGCAGCTTCCGCTCCCGCTTTGATCTGTTCTGCCATCATTTCCGTGTTTCCGGTCTGCGAGCTGAATACAATCGCTGTAGTCATGTCTATCACTGCGCCGCAGTGCGGCTTGAAGACGATGAACGACTGTCCCGTTTATTATTATTTGGTTATCCTAAATTTATTTAGGATAGTCTAATATGTTGTTTTTGCTGTAACGGGATGATATCTCCGACATCAGCATGCTCGTGACCGAGACCTTTCCTGAGCGGGCAGACCTCTGAAGGAGGCGCCTGAGGTCCTCGTCGCTGACCATTCCTGTGGAGAGGAGCTCCTTGATCGCACCCGTGTCCCCGGACGCGACCGCACGTTCGGCCCTTGGCATGATCCTGTCCGATACGAAGCGCTCGTAACCCTCCCTGTTCTCGTCCGTGAGGCCTACAGGGTTCGACAGTCTCATCACGGCGGTCTCCAGCGTGAGGCCCGACGCGAAGCCCATCATGACCTTGTCGAATGCTGGGAAGCCTATGGGAACGCCTCTTTTGAAGTCGAAGGAGAATCCGTCCCCGAATGTGACGTTGCAGTCGTCGGACGACACTATCTCGAAAGAGGAGAACAGCTCTACGCTGTTTCCGTACTCGATGGCTATGAGGCCTGTCGCCCCCTCGAATACGTCGCTGTCGATATCCACGACGGACGAAGGTATCCTGAGGGTCCTCCCCTGGACTCCCTGCGACCTGTACAGCAGGCGGGGCCCTAGCGATGTCACAGGCTTGCCGTCGATGCTTTCGGGTATGTTGATGACCTTGTCCGTGGACAGTATAGACGTGATTCTTACGCCATTATCGACGGCCTCGTGCTCGATCCTCTGCATCATGACGATGCCCCCATGGTCTTTCCGAGCCTTATATCGCGTCCTTCCGACAGGAGCTCGTTGTTGTATCTGTACAGCGGCCCATCGGGCTTGGAGTACATGACGACGGAGTAGCAGCCGATGAGGCTCGATAGCAGAGGAACGGCCCCGTGGCTTCCGGACGTCTCCACGAACCTCATGGCGTTGTCCACGTGGACGTCGAACGTCTCCTGATGGGAGCGGCTTCTCGCCTTGGCATCCTTCACTGCCGCTTCAGCCTCCTCGCGGGTCCTTCCCAAGCTCCTGAGGGAGTTCAGGCAGAACGAGGCGGCTTTTGACAGCTCTCCGTCCTGGGAATCGGACGACAGGGACTCGCAGATGGACGACACGGAACCGTCGATATCGTCCAAGTCGACTTTCGATAGGGCCTCGGATATCTCCTCGAGGAGAAGCCCTTCCTCCGCCTCGGTGTTGAGACTTCCGACTATCACGGACATGACGGACAGCTTCTCCTCGGCGTCAGCTGCGTCCATGGACTTACCCTCGGCTCTTCCGTCGAGTATAGAAGCCACATCGTGCTCCTCGCGGTACTTCCTGTGGAAGTCCAGGTATCTCTTGAACTCCGCTGCTATGTCCGGGTCCCTGATGTACTGGGAGATCAGCGGAAGGTCCGTGGGAAGGCCAAGGTTGTCATGCTCCTTCATCACCGTGGACAGGTCCTCCCAGGAACGCGGAGTGGCGAACCTGGGGCCTTCTGGCGTGTTCTCCATGGACATGAGCCTTCCCGGCTTGATCGTAAGATAGTATCTGACGGCGTCGTGGACTCCGGCGCTGGCGGCGTATCTTAGCCACACGTCGGTGTCCGGCTCCACCTCTATCAGCCTTATCCTGTCCGAGGTTGCAACATCGAACTCCCTGGCGGAGGAGTTGTACTCCGGAGGGTTCCCGGCTGCGACCAGCACCCATCCGTCGGGGATCCTGTGCGGTCCGAGCTTCTTGTTCTGCAGCAGGTCGAGCATGGCGGCCGACAGGGTCTCGGACACGCAGTTTATCTCGTCGACGAAGAGAATTCCCTCCTTCTTGCCGCTCCTTTCCATCTCGTCGTACACCGATGCGACGATCTCGCTCATGGTGTAGCGGGTTACCGACATCTCCGTTCCGCCGAAGCTCGCCTTCTCTATCATAGGCAGCCCGATTGCCGATTGGCGGGTGTGGTGCGTCATAGCGTATCCGACGTACCCTATGCCCAGCTCGGAAGCCACCTGCGACATGATCGCTGTCTTTCCGAGCCCGGGAGGGCCCATGATGACCAACGGCCTCTGCTTCTCTCTGGGTATGACGTATCTTCCGCTGCGGTCTTTGCTGAGGTACGATGAAACAGCGTCCCTCACGCAGTCTTTCGCTTCCTGTATGTTCATGATCGTGCCTCTTCCTCTCTGAGATCCTTGGTCTCGATGTCGAGCCTCATGGCCCAAGGAGGGATCTCGCGTTCCCTGCAGCGGTCGTCGCAGAACACGAACACGGTGTCGTATTTCGGACGCTTCTCAGGGTATTTTCCTATTCCATCTGTGAAATACATCAGTCCTTTCAGGTTGCGGAGGTCTCCGTTGTTGACGAGGTCGTCCACGTAGTAGAACACCGGACGGAAATCCGTTCCTCCCCCTCCTTCGAGCTTGAAATCGTTTGTGAGCCTGTTCATGTCCGCTTCGGAACGAACTACATCGTCCCTGCGCACGAACTCGTCGCACTGGATGACATGGATGTTGCCCCTCTCCCCGCTTCCGGACTGGCGCAGAGCCGAGAATGCCTCTTCCAGGAATCTTATGACCGGCCCCCTCATTGTTGAACCGGACGTGTCTATGGCTATTACGAACTCGTCCAGCATCGGGCGCTCCGACGATTCCAGCGAATCCACCAGCGGGATGTTCCCGTAGGTGGCCAGGCCGTAGGAGTAGTATATCGGATCGATCTCGTCCGGATTCTCCTTTATGGAGCCTCTGCGGGACATGAACTTCCTCAGGAACGCGCGGTAGTCGTACCTCCTCCTGTTCCTTATCCTCAGGACGGACAGGAGGGCCTCCGAGCCGTCCCCGCTCTTCATGATGAACCCTTCCATCTCAGTCATGGCCTGCTGGGCCATCTCCGACCATTTCCCCAGGTCCTCCGGGGCGCGGACACGGTGGTCGTCCCTTCTGAACATGCTCTCGTGCGTGGTGCGCTTCCAGTCGGCCATCGAGACGATGTGCTCCTCCATCAGCTTGGGTATCGGAGAGCCCGCCAGCTTGAAGATTCTCTCGCAGGCGTACATCCTGTCGTCTCTTCCGGGAATCGACGTGTGGGGCGTGTCCATGGAGTCCAGGACGTATTCCACCACCATGTCCTCGGCCAGGGACCGGGAGTCGGAGACAGGGGCGCCGCAGTGTCCCAGCATAAGGTGAAGGGCGCAGTGGGCCAGCTGTCTGGTGGGCAAGTTGTGGCATGACGAGTAGTCGGAGGATATCCTCTCCTCATGGAATCTCATCGTCTCGCCATCGCACGACGGATCGCCGTCTCCTGGATCGACCACGATGTCCAGGGACAGCACCACGGATGCCAGGAAGTGCATGTCCAGGCATAGCATGTCTGCGGCGAGCGAAGCTATGATCTCCCCTACAGATTCGTCATCGCCAGACATGGTACCAGGTATTTCGAAAGAGGATTTATCCATAATGTAGGTGTCTGGGCCTGGATGAATCAAAAATCCATTCTTTGAAAAAAGAGACCATCGGAGCCAACGCAGGCTATAGATGGAGAAGTGTGAAAAGAGGGGGGGTTACCCCCATGGTTTCAGCTGAGGACGTCGGACATCTCGTAGACGACGCCCTTCTTCTGGGAGACGACCCACTTGGCGGCCATGACGGCTCCGCCGACGAAGATCTCTCTGGAGTGCGCCTGGTGGCGGATCTCGATGCGCTCGGAGTTGCCGATGAACATGACGGTGTGGTCTCCGACGATGTCCCCTCCCCTGATGGAGTGGATTCCGATCTCCTTTCCGCGGGGGCAGACGCCCTCCCTTCCGCAGACGGTCTCCTTTCCGCCCATGGCCTTGCTGATGATCTCGGCCGCGGTGACGGCGGTTCCGCTGGGAGCGTCCTTCTTCTGGTTGTGGTGAGCCTCTATGATCTCGACGTCGTAGTCGTTTCCGAGGTACTCGGCGGCGTTCTTGATCAGCTTGAAGAAGACTCCCACTCCGATGGAGTAGTTGGAGGAGATGACCGCTGCGACGTTGTTCTTGATTACCGCGTCGGTGATGTTGGTCTTCTGCTCGGCGGAGAGTCCGGTGGTGCCTATGATGAGGTTGACTCCGGCGGATGCCGCTGCAGGGGCGTTGACGGCGGTGGCGGCCGCGATGGTGAAGTCGATGAGGACATCGGTCTTGGAGGACTTCAGGACCTCCACGAGGTTCTTGGAGTCGGAGACGGGGACGCCGAGGGCCCCGACGCCGACGACCTCTCCGATGTCCTTGCCGATGTTCACTATATCGAAGGCGGCGGAGAGCTCCATGCCTTCGGTCGCCAGCACGCGGCGGATGATGAGGTTCCCCATCCTTCCGCAGGCTCCGAGAAGTCCTACTCTAACGTTGCTCAAAGCTGCACCTCCGTGCTTCTGTGAATTCCCGAATATTCGGAACGCATGATATCGGCTCATAATAGGGGGTTGCGTTTAAACTGTTATCCATGGATGCTCAGTCGAAAAGCGTCTTCTGTTTCGACCCAGAGCAGTCGCCGTAGTCGTAGAGGTAGTAGATGTTCTTCTTCCCGCATCCCGTGCTGAACACGATCCCGTCCCCCTCCATGCGCTTCAGCAGGCGTCTCACGTACTGGGCGGAGAACATGGTGTTGTCCGCTATCGTCCTGACCGAGGCGCCGCGGAAGGTCCTGATGATGCTGGCGACCTTGTCTCTCCTGACCTCGTACTTGTTGGAGATCGCGCTTATCGCCGGGAGGCGCATGGTGAACGAGGTGTCGTCGAAGCTTACCGTCGGAACCTGCGGGGTGAGCTTGTAGTACTGCTTGATCGTGGTTATGCCGTTGCCGCGGAACCTGAAGCCTTCCATGGAGCGGAAGAACCTGGCCACCTCGGTGTTCCTGATGTTGTAGAGGTCTTCGTGGGTGCAGATTTCCGGGACCCAGATCCCACCTGGAGAGGATATCTCCATGGTCTCGGACCCTGCGCTGATGGTTATGGGCCTGTCGTTGGAGTAGTCGCGGTGGACGAACGCGTTCACCAGCGCTTCCCTGATGATCTTGGACGGATACTTCTCCACCATGTACTTCTTGCCGGGAAGGGTTCCGTTCAGGCAGTTCAGGACTTCCAGCGCGTCATAATACTGCTTTATGATCGGGCCGTCCAGTATCAGCATGTTGCCTTCTCCGGTCAGGACCTCCGTCCTCCAGGGGCATTCGTCCGACAGCATCAGGGCGAAGTTGCTGTAGCTGCCGTCATCGGTGTGGGTCCCTTCCAGGCCGGTGTAGCTCACGTGCTGTTTGTTCCACACAGCCTCGTCCAGATATCTGAATGAGATGTCTTGGACAGGCGATTCCTTTTTGTCGAATTCGTCGTTCATCATATGTTAAAAAATAGTAGAGAATATAAATAAAATATATTGATTATAAGGTTATTAAATTAGATAATACATACGTAATGTCTCATTACATGGGTATCGGCCCAAACAGCGGCCGACGATGATCGCCTGGTGATTCGGGACGTCGCGAGAATCCATGAAGGCTCCTTTCCGGGCTGTCGTCGCTCCTTTCTGACAACCTTATTAACGCAGTCCGTCGATTACAGACCGATGGAAATTGAACAGATTCTGGATTGGGTCCGCGATAACCTGCCGCAGACCATTCTGCTGATCGGAGGCCTTCTGGCAGTCTGCATAGCCGTGGCTTACGCCAAGGACAAGGACGGCGGGAAATACAAGGCCCTGATGTTTCTCGGATTGTTGTTCGGTGTAGCCATGCTGTACGAGTCTCTGACGATGTACACCACCTGGCGCTCTGTCACTTCGATCCTGATCGCTCTGACGGCCTTCACGCTGATAATCCGTCCGTTCCGTAACGTCAATTTCTCCATCATAGCGGCGATGATGATAATGGCCTTCGTCTTCATCTGGCTCGGGAGCTTCGAGGGAATGGTTCTGTACGACCAGATAGACCTGACCCCGCTTTCACAAGGGTGGATCCGCATAGGTATAGCCTTCGTCGCAGGTGCGTTCATCTACGGGCTCTGCAGGTTCGCCGAGGCCATAGTCAAGTTCTTCGGAAAGCTTCTGAACTGCTGGCCGATCCTGTTCATCCTTGGATTGGTGTGCATCGCGGAAGCTGGATTGATGTTCCTAGGATATGGTTCCGTATTCGATTACCTGGACATGAATCAGGTTAAGGACGCTCTTAATCTAAACCTTTAAATCATAGTAGACGATGGCGGAACTCAGAGTGGGCTCGTGGCTTAGCCAGGATATAGCGCTGGCCTTCTAAGCCAGACGCCTCGGGTTCGAATCCCGACGGGCCCGCCAAGGATGCATCACCCTGAGTGATGAAGCATTCAGGAAGGAAGGTCACATGAAGAGAGGCTCACGCGCCTGGAAGAAACGCGGTAACCAGCGTTGGAAATGGCGCAAGAAGAAAATGAGAAGAAGAAAGAGAGCAGCGAAGATGCGTAAGAAGTGATCGCAACTCGCTATCACACTCAAGGGGGTATAGGCTAACCTGGCAGACTGGTGGGCTCCAGTTATTGAGAGTGATTGTAAATGGGTTTGCTGACAGTTGATGAATAACTGGAGCGATGACTCATTTAATTCCGCGGGGGGTAGCTCCCCCCGTAGTGGAAACCCGCTGACGAGGGTTCAAATCCCTCTGCCCCCACCTACGCATCTTTACTTTCTCTTTGGCACTTCGTGTGCCGTCAACCCTTTTCACATTTTTTTCAGCAATTTGTTCCGCAGGGTCATGCTTCACGTCCGGAAGCCTGATGGATAGCGTGTTCGTCCCGAAAAAGATGGGATGAATGGTAAAGGGAGGGCGGGTGCCCTCAGTTTTTGAAGCTGTGGACCGGAGCGGGGATCCTTCCGCCGCGGTCGACGAATCCGGCGCAGCCGTACTTGTTCACAGGCATTATGCGGGCGTCTCCGAGGAGTCCTCCGAACTCGGCGGTGTCTCCGACCCCCTTGCCTATCACGGGGATGACCCTGACGGCCGTGGTCTTCTGGTTGATCATCCCTATGGCCATCTCGTCCGCTATTATTCCGGAGATGGTGGTCGCAGGGGTGTCGCCGGGTATGGCGATCATGTCGAGGCCTACCGAGCATACGCAGGTCATCGCCTCGAGCTTCTCCAGGGTGAGGGCGCCGATCTGAGCGGCTTCGGCCATGGACCTGTCCTCGCTGACGGGTATGAAGGCTCCGCTGAGCCCTCCGACGTACGAGGATGCCATGATTCCTCCCTTCTTCACCTGGTCGTTGAGGATGGCCAGCGCGGCGGTGGTTCCGGGAGCTCCGGCATACTCCATCCCCATCTCGCAGATGATGTCCGCGATGCTGTCCCCTACGGCGGGCGTGGGGGCGAGCGAGAGGTCCACTATCCCGAAGGGCACTCCGAGCCTCTTGGAGGCCTCCTTGGCGTACAGCTGGCCTATCCTGGTGATCTTGAACGCGGTCTTCTTGATGGTCTCGCAGAGGACCTCGAAGCTCTCTCCTCTCACCTTGGAGAGGGCGGTCTTGACGACTCCGGGCCCGCTCACTCCCACGTTGAGGACGCAGTCCGCCTCGGTGACCCCATGGAAGGCTCCTGCCATGAACGGGTTGTCGTCGGCAGGGTTGCAGAACACCACGAGCTTGGCGCATCCCAGGGAGTCGTTCTCCTTGGTGCGCTCGGCGGTGGCCTTCACGATGTCCCCCATCAGCCTGACGGCGTCCATGTTGATCCCGGCCTTGGTGGATCCCAGGCTTACGGACGAGCACACCCTCTCGGTGCGTGCCAGCGCTTCGGGAATGGACGCGATGAGGTTCCTGTCCGCAGGCGTCATGCCTTTCTGGACGAGGGCGGAGAATCCTCCGATGAAGTTGACGCCTACCTTCTTGGCAGCCGCGTCCAACGTCTCCGCTATCCTCACGAAGTCCTCGGGCGACTTGCATGCCGCTCCTCCGACGAGGGCCGCAGGGGTGATGGATATCCTCTTGTTGATGACGGGGACTCCGTACTCCAGGCCGATGTCGTCGCCCACCTTGACCAGGTCCTTGGCGTAGGTGGCGATCTTGTCGTAGATCTTCTCGCAGAGCCTGTCGAGGTCCGGGTCGATGCAGTCCAGGAGGCTTATCCCCATGGTTATGGTCCTGACATCGAGGTTCTCGTGCAGGACCATGTCGTTGGTCTCGAAGACTTCCTTAAGCTCGATCATCGGGACACCTCAGATCCTGTACATCATGTTGAAGATGTCCTCGCGCTGCGCTCTGATGGTGCAGCCGATCTCCTTCCCGACGCCTTCGAGCCCTTTCTCCATGGACTCGAAGGTTCCGTCGTAGCCGTCCATGTCGACGATCATCATCATGTTGATGAACTCCTGGACGGTGGTCTGTTTGATATCCAGTATGTTTATGTTGTTGTCCGCGAAGAACGTGCAGACCTTGGCGATGAGGCCTACTCTGTCTTTTCCTACAAGCGTCACTATGACTCTGTTCATTGAACTCACCTTTCTGATTTCGGCCGCCTCATCAGCGCGTACTCCACCGAGTCCTTCAGCGCGACCAGGCTGGCCTCTATGATATTGACCGACACTCCCACCGTGGTCCAGTCCTCCTTTCCGTCGGTGGAGCGTATGAGGACGCGGACCCCTGTCCTGGTCCCCTCTCCTTCGTCGAGCACACGGACCTTGTAGTCTATGAGCCTGACGTCGTCCAGTTCCGGGTAGAAGCTGGCTACGCCCTTGCGGAGGGCGTTGTCCAACGCGTTCACGGGTCCGTTGCCGTCTGCGGCGGTGTGCTCCATGTGGCCCTTCCTGTCGGAGACCTTTATGCTGGCTTCCGAAAGGGTGCCGTCGCTCCCGTCGTCGTCGGTGTAGACTCTGAACCCTATTATGTCGAACTTCGGCTCAAGCTCCCCTCTGAGCCTCTTGACCAGGAGCTCGAAGCTGGCGTCCGCTCCCTCGAACTGGTATCCTCTGGACTCCAGGTCCTTGACGATCTCCATGATCCTGCGGTCGTCGTTGCTCTCGTCCATCCCCAGCTCGCGGAGCTTCTCGGAGATGCTGGCCCTTCCGGCCATGTCGGAGACCAGGATGCGGCGCTTGTTCCCCACGGACGAAGGCTCAACATGCTCGTAGGTGCGGGGGTCCTTGGTCAGCGCGGACACGTGGATGCCGCCCTTGTGAGCGAACGCGCGGCTGCCCACATAGGGCATCCCCGGATTGGGGACCATGTTCGCTATCTCGCCGACGTATCTGGAGAGCTCGGTGATCCCGGCGATGTCCGCCTTGCCGAGGTCCATATCCATTTTCAGCGACAGGTTGGGGGCTACGGTGCACAGGTTGGCGTTACCGCACCTCTCTCCGATGCCGTTGATCGTCCCTTGGACCATGGTGCATCCTGCGCGCACAGCTGCCAGGCTGCAGGAGGTGGCCAGGTCGGAGTCGTTGTGGCAGTGTATGCCCAGCGGCGTCTTCACCGCCTCGGACACCTCTTTCACAGCCTTCTCGATTTCCTCGGGAAGGGTGCCGCCGTTGGTGTCGCACAGGACTATCCAGTCCGCGCCAGCGTCCGCCGCCGTTACGATCGTCTCCAGGGCGTACTCTTTGTTCCTGAAGAACCCGTCGAAGAAGTGCTCGGCATCGAATATGACGTTCTTTCCGGACCTTTTCAGGAACGACACGCTGTCCCTGATGAGCCTGACGTTGTCTTTGAGGCTTATCCTGAGGGCTTCGGTGACATGGAAGTCCCAGGTCTTTCCGAATATGCAGCACCAGTCCGCTCCGCAGGTGGCCAGAGCCATGAGGTTCGGGTCGTCCTTCGGGATGTTCCCGTGCTTGCAGGTGCTCCCGAAGGCCACGAGCCTGGAGCTTTTCAGCTCGAGCTTCGAAGCCTCCTTGAAGAATTCGTCGTCGCGCGGGTTGGAACCGGGCCACCCGCCCTCAACGAAGTCCATCCCGAAGGCGTCGAGCCTCTTCAGTATCTCGACCTTGTCCCTGCAGGAGAACGACACCCCTTCCGTCTGGGCGCCGTCCCTGAGGGTGGTATCGTAAAGGAAGATCCTGCTCATCCGCTCGGTGCCTCTTGTCCATTATCGCTATCAGGTCGCTGAGTATGGCCGATGCCGTCTCCTTGCGTCCTGCTCCGCGTCCGGACACCGTGACAGGTCCGGCCATGTCGGTGAGGATCTGCGCGGTGTTCAGGGTTCCGGATATGCTCAGAGGGTGTCCCTTGGGTATGAGCCTGGGTCCGACCTCCAGCTTGGTGTCGGTGACCTCTCCGATGAGCCTTATGACCATGTTGCGGGAAGCGGCCATCGCCACAGCCTCGTCCGTTATCGAGGTTATGCCGGTGATCTTGACGTCGTCGAAGGTGACGTTCCTTCCGAAGACCGAGTTGGCCAGGATGGCGACCTTGCATGCGCTGTCGTACCCCTCGATGTCGTTGGTAGGGTCGGTCTCGGCATAACCGAGCTGCTGCGCCTCCTTCAGAGCCTGGTCGAAGGGCTGCCCCTTGTCCATCTTGCTGAGGATGTAGTTGCAGGTCCCGTTGAAGATCCCGCGTATGGAGATGATCTTCTCCCCCATGAGGTCCTCGGTGCACAGGTTGATGATGGGCATGGCTCCGCCGACGGATCCCTCGAACCTCAGGAGGCAACCGTTCTTCTTCGCCAGGTCCATGAGATCCCTGTACTTCAGCGCTAGAGGCCCCTTGTTGACGGTGATGACGTCCTTCTTGTGCTCGAGGGCGCAGACGATGTTCTTCAGCCCTACGCCTCCGGTCTTCACGTCGGTGGGGCTTACCTCGACCAGGACGTCGTAATCGGCTTCGGAGAGGACCTTGGTGGAATCCGCGTAGGCGGACGCTCCGACCCTTCCGGAATCCCTCTTCGTGGATACGAGCCCGAGGGGATCCAGCCCGGCGGGGTCGTACACGTAGCTCTTCGAGTCCATGGCTCCGACTATGACGGCATCGTCGCCGAACCTCTTGCGGAGGAATTCCTTCCTGTCGTGGAGGACCTCCGCGAATCCTTGGCCGACGGTTCCGAAGCCGCAGATGAATATCCTCATCTCAGACACCCCTGACATAGGTGATGTCTGCTTCCTTGCATTTCTCGTCGAGGAACCTGTCCAGCATGTCCAGGTCCTCCTCGCTGCGGGTCTTCGCCGCTATCATGGCGGTGCGTCTGACCGAGGTTCCGGCCTTGGAGGAGTATCTGATGTCCGTGGCGTCGAGGCTGATCGTCTGCCCTGCCTCCTTCATCATGTCCTCTATCATGCCTCCGTCGAAGTTCCCGATGAGCATGTACTCCATGGAATAGGTCTGGTAGACGGATCCGAGCCTGGAGATGATGATGTCCTTGGATCTCCACACGTCCTTGAGCCTGCAAAGCTGCTCCTTGTCCTCCATCTCGAAGGTGACGTTGATGCATATCCTGTGGTTGATGATCCTCTCGCGGTTATGGACGACCTCAACGATGTTGCCGTCCAGCAAGGAGATCGGTTCAAGGGAGCCTACCAGCTGTCCGGGCAGGTCTTTGACGAACAGTTCTGCGTTGACGATCATATTCGACACCAGTATAGCACCCAATTAACGAATACGTTAATAATCTGTGTCATGAGAGAACAGAATAGAGAAGCGCCGAGGGGGAGATTTGAACTCCCGAGGGAAAGATTCCCACGAGCTTTCCAGGCTCGCGCCTTACCGGGCTGGACCACCTCGGCTTCAAGGGGGAGGAACTGGTTATCGCATTAATACTTTTTTGTCCGTCACAGTATCTTAACGCGATTTCCAGCGTCCTCATCCGTTCAGCCAATCGATGTCCGAGCGGAAATCTGCGAGGTGGCGACGGGTCTTCCTGCATTCGGCCAGATAGTCTGTGTCGATGTTCACCACGGCTGTGGTCTCGGCCTTCCCGCAGTCGGCGATCGTCCTCCCGAAGGGGTCGAGGATCCTGGAGCATCCGTGCATCTGGAGGCCGTTGAGGGGGCCGACGTTGTTCGAGTACACCATATAGGTGACGTTCTCCAGGGCTCTGGCCGGAAGGACGGTGTCCAGGAACGGCTTGGACTGCTCGGCGGAGGCGGCGTTGCAGATGTTCACCGAAGCCCCCCTCAGGGAGCAGCCGTGGAGTATCTCGGGGAAGAAGATGTCGTAGCAGACGCACATGCCGAACAGGATCCCGTGGTAGGATCCCATTCTAGGGCCCTTTCCTTCCTCGAACCCGTCCTCGGAGTACACGCCGAACTTGGCCAGATGGGCCTTGTCGTAGTGCGAGTCGCCGTCCGGCGACAGGAAGAGCATGCTGTTGTAAACGGAATCTCCGGACCAGCGGGGCGAGCCTATGGACACGGCCTTGTCGGTCTCGCGGCACTTCTCCGATATCCTCCTGACGGCTGACTCGGTCTCCTCCCTGATCCCGGCGGGGTCGGAGCCGTATCCGGTCAGGAACGATTCGGGGAAGACGAGGACGTCGGCCACATCCTGGTCCAGAAGCCCGCAGACCGCGTCCGCGTTCCTTTCAGGGTCTCCAGGGACCGGCATGAGCTGGCATACGCCCAATCTGATGCGCATGCGCCCTAATCCTCAGGACGGTATATATCCCGTTCCAGCGACATCTTAAAAGATTGCATCCCGATAACGGTACGATGGCCGGAGTCAGCATACCAAACATAACCGCGGAGGACGTCCAAGGGCTCCTCGATTTCATCAGGGAGACTGTAAAGAAGATAGGTTGCGAGGGTGTCGTGATAGGCATCAGCGGCGGGATAGATTCTGCTGTGGTGACGAAGCTCTGCGCGGATGCTATAGGCTCGGACAAGGTTCTGAACGTCTTCATGCCGTCCCGCGTCACGCCTGCGGAGGATTACAAGACCACTGCGGAGCTGTGCAGCATGTTCGGCACCGAGTACAAGGTCATCGACATCCAGCCCGCGGTCGATGCGCTCATGGCGGTCCTTCTCAGCGGAAAGGAGACCCCTCTCGAGAGAGGCAACGTCTCCGCGAGGTGCAGGATGATCGTCCTCTACAACCTCGCCAAGAAGAGGAACAGCATCGTCATGGGAACCTCCAACCAGAGCGAGCTCATGATGGGGTACTTCACCAAGTTCGGTGACGGTGCATGCGACGTGACCCCCTTGGCCAACATGTACAAGACCGAGGTCCGCCAGATCGCGGCCATGATAGGCATTCCCGAGGCGATAATAGTCAAGCCCCCGTCCGCAGGGCTCTGGGAAGGCCAGACCGACGAGTCCGACATGGGGATAAAGTACGCCGATCTGGATAGGATCCTGTATTCGATGGAGCAGGACAGGACCGACGCACAGATCGAGGCGGATACCGGCATCTCGAAGGATGTCGTCGCCGGGATCCGTGCGCAGGTCGAGTCGATGGAGCACAAGAGGCTCCAGCCCATCCGTCCGGACGAGTTCTGAATCAGTGGCGCCCGCAGGTGCAGGAGTGCCCCTCGCCGTGGTCGTGATGGTGGCACTCGGTGTCGGGGTCGTAGTCCAGGTTGCCTTTCAGCAGCGCTTCCACGCATGCGTCCGCGTCTCCGCTGGCTCCGGGAAGGAGCTTGATGCCCTGGCTCTCGATCATATGCCTGGCGCCGCCTCCGATGCCTCCGCAGATGAAGGTGTCGATGTTGTTCTCGAGGAGGACCTGGACGAGTCCGCCGTGGGACTGGCCGCCGTTTCCGACAACGCGCGAGGATACGACCTTGCCGTCCTCGATGTCGTATATCTTGAAGTTCTCGGTCCTTCCGAAGTGCTGGAAGACCTCCCCGTTCTCGTAAGTTACAGCTATCTTCATGATATCGGGTCGCAATCCTTGATTTAGACGTTATAAAGATGTCGTGTTCCGGGCAGAAATATAGGGGTGTGAACCTTCGCTGTATCCTCGACACCGTGACGTTCCCCTGAGCCTTCGCGGCGCTCTTCTTGACTTCTTCCACGATCTCGTCGACCTTGCTGTCCTCGCAGTCGATGATGAACCTCCTGGTGACGAGCATGAGACAGGCCCCTTTGACTCCGGGATACCTCTGGATGTGGGCCTCGATCTTGTCTGCGCACTCCTGGCAGTCCAGGTCGTTCATGTAAAGGACGATCTTCATGGCCAGGTGATGGAGGTGATGGTTTATCATCCATCGCACTGGAAGTCGATAGAGAGGTTCTAGAAATGAAGTAGTAAGAAAAGAGTGCTCACGACGGGATTCGAACCCGTGTTGAAGCCTCGAGAGGGCTTCATGATTGGCCGCTACACCACATGAGCAACAAGAATCAGCAATCAATTATGATATTTAAAGATTTCCCATGGCAAAGGTCCAGTCGCACTCGCCAGGGCATCTTCATCGCTATCTTGTGGTGTCTCAAGGTCGAAAAGTCCCCCGCGGCCATCGCAACCAGCTCCGAAACGTGGACCACCGGAAGCCCGCCAGGATAGTCGTCGTACCTCACCAGGCACATGGGACAACCTACCACGATCACGTCCGCGCCTTGGCATTCGGCCTCGCGGTCCTTCATCAGGCCTTCCGAGACGTCGGCGTACTTCCCGCAGCATCCCCTCTTGATGTTCACGACGTCGCATCCCATCCTCTCGGCCACGGCCCTCATCTCGTCGTACGAGACCGATTTGGAGCATCCCGGCTCGATGGCGACCTTCAACGGCTTCCCGAACCTCGGGAGCGAGTCGATATGCCGGTGCAGGAACGAGACGATGTGGGTGGCGTCCACTCCGGATTCCAGGAGCTCGTCGCTGCATCCTCCGCAGAGGGTCACCAGCGTCTTCTCGCCGGCGGTGTCCCCCATCGCCTTCCTATAGCCGCGGCGTTCGAACTCCGTCATCTCGCAGAACTGGATGGGGTGCATGCAGCAGGTGTTTCCCGGAAGTTCCTCGCACCCTATGCCGATGTCCTTCATGGCCACAGCCGTGGCGTATTCCACGTAAGGCGCCTTGCACTTGATGACGCACCCGGGCATGATCTGGACGTCGTCGCCGCTCCATTCAGGGATCAGCTCGGTCCTGGCCGGCATGTCGACCTGGGGCATCGCATAGCCCGTTTCCTTGAAGACCTCGGAAACGTGAACTCCTTTGGCCAGGCACAGAAGGTCCCTCATGACGGTGTACGGGTCGCTCCTCCTGCATACCTTGGAGCAGTTCCCGCATCCGATGCAATGGATGATCTCCTCGTCGTTGCCGACCATGATCTCCATGGGATCGCATCCGCCGTGCTTGAGAGAAGGGCATACCTTGGAGCATTTGCCGCATCCGATGCATTTCCTGCGGAGGCCTTCGATCTCATCCTGGAGGGAGTTCATGCCTGCTGATTGCGGTGGCCGTTATAAAACTATGACCGTATGAGACGGTTTTCAGCAGAGGTTCAGGAGCTGGACCCAGAGGATTCGTCCTTGATCCTGTTGTAGACCTTCCTGAACTCCAGCTTCGAGATGACGGTCATCAGCACTCCTCCCAGGATCTCGGACACGGTGACTCCCCAGTACACCCATTCCATGTCATGTTGGCAGCAGATGAAGATGATCCCGATGAACAGGGCCTGGCGGATGAATATCGTGGCGGCGGATATCTGGCTCTTCTTCAGGGCTCCCAGAAGGGACGAACCGAACGAGATCAGGCCGTAGAACACCATGAACGGGATGTATATCCAGAGGATGCGGACCAGCTCGTCGTGCCACGCCACCATGTCCCCGTTGTAGCTGAACAGGTACATCCAGAAGTCGCCGAGCACGAACGCCACGAGCATCGCGGCCAGCCCTAGCGCGACCTCCATCTTCAGGGCGTAGATATAGGCCTGCTTCATCTTGTCAGCGTCCTTCTGGCCTCTCGCGGCGGAGATGATCGGGACCATGGACGCGGCTATCGCCATGGCCGGGACCATGAGCAGGTGGACGGTCTTCCAGGGGATGTTGTACAGGGTGAGGCCGAGCGCGCCTCCGCATCCGATGATGAGCGACATGAGGAGAAGGTTGGCCATCGAGTGGATGTTGTTCTCGAGGACCTGGGGGGTCCCCACGTACATGACGTCCCAGATGCGCTCGCGCTTGAACCTGATGCCCTTGAACCTGAGCTTTACGAACGTCTTTCCGGAGTAGTAGAACCAGAGCCCTATGACGACCGCGACCACGGATGACAGCATGGTGGCCCAGGATGCGCCGGCCACCCCCATGTCCAGGCTGAAGATGAAAATCGGGTCCAGGATGAGGTTCGTCGCAGCCGTGGCTATGTTCATCACGGTGGATTCTCCGGCCTTCCCCTCGCCTCTGAGCATCCCTGCGAGAACGTTGCTGAGGATCAGGAAGGGGCAGAGGACGTACAGCGGGAACAGGTATTCCCTGCAGAGGTCCTTGATCTCGGTTCCGCCTATCAGGTCTATAAGGGGGTCCATGCTCAACAGGAGGATGGGGATCAGAAGTGTGGCTATGATGGCGGTCAGAGCGAAGACCTGGGAAGCGCATTCGTCGGCCCTCTTCCTGTCCCCGGCGCCTATCGCGTTCGATATCGATACGTTCATACCGAGCCCGATCCCGGCGCCTGTGGATGGGAAGAAGAAGTACAGCGTGGACACCAGCGACACGGCGGAGACGGCTTCTACCCCGAGGCTGGAGCACCAGATGTTGTCCACGAAGTTGTTCAGCTGCACCACTATCAGGGCCACGAATATAGGCACGACCATGCTGCGTATCGCCTTCTTCGGCTCCCCGAGAAGTACGTTCACGCCGTTCTCGGGCGACAGCGCTCTGCTAAGGTGCATTGTTTCTGAACAAAGTGTTCAGTATTATATAATTTATTCAGCTATTCCCGAATTTCAAGAAACTTGGCGCTAGGACGCCTTCAAGATGCTGGACGGTGAGAAAAGCAAGAGGTTTCCGCCCTCTTTTCGGAGGTCTCTGGAGAGGGCGGGATGTGATCTCAGTGGTGGTGGGGGAACAGCAGGGAGATGGCCAGCATCAGCAGAATCCCTGCGATTATCATGACGATGGTCTTCTTGTCCCTGCCTTCGTGAAGGGCGTCGGGAAGCATATGGGCGATGGCCACGTACATGAAGGTTCCTGCGGCGAACGACAGCGGAAGCCCGGAGTACTGGTCGATCTCGATCCCGTTGAAGAACAGCATGAACAAGATCCCTGCTATGGGCGTGATGAGCGAGAATCCGAACAGCCTCTTCAGAACCTTGGACTTGTCCTCGTGGGAAACCAGCATGCTGGACGACAGCGAGAATAGGACGACGAACTTGTGTATGCACATCCCCAGGGTCGCTATGAGGCCAACCTCCTCTCCGGCCAGGAAAGTCGCGGCCAGGGCCATCCCGTCGCACACCGCGTGCACCGACAGTCCGGCCATAGAAGAGAACGAGGCGATGTTGTGGGAGTGACCTTCGGCGCATTCTCCCCGGACGAAGAAATCGATAACCAGGATGAGCGCGAATCCGCCCAGAATGGCGTACATCGCATAGTGGGCGTCGAAACCGCCGTGTTCGGTCTCTTCCAAGGCCTCGGGAAGCAGCATCAGGAACAGGAGCCCCAGGAATATGCCCGCGCTGAGGGCGATGAGCAGCTGAGCGTGCTTCTCGCCGAGGTGGCCTATCCGAGGGAGGTACGCTCCGGCCATGGAGCAGACCAGTAGGATGACCGCGTAGACGATAAACACTACATACGAATCCATGTTTCACGGATTTAGTCCCGATATTATTAAAGTGTTACCGATGAGTTAATAATTTCTCACTACCTGACAGGCGATTATTATTAAGGTGGCACTATGGGCATAGTCAGCATCTCGTTGAACGACGACAATCTGGAGGCCTTGGAGAAGATCCAGAAGACCTACGGTCTGAACGGCAGGTCCGAGGCGGTCCGTGCATCATTGAACGCGGCGCTCTCCGACATCAGGGAGGAAGAGGAGTTCGAAGGCATCGTGGAAGGGGTCCTGGTGATAGTCCGCAGGAACCACGACGATCCATGGATGATCCGCCTCCAGGCTAAGCATGAGGCTTTCATCAAGACGCAGATGCATTCCCACCTGAAAGATCACAAGTGCCTCGAGGTCATGATCGTCTCCTGCGAAGCCTCGGAGCTGCGCGTGATGCTGAACGATATACGTGCGGAAGGCAAGGCCGATTACATGAAATTTGTACGCGGATGAAGCGTCCAACCCTGACTGCATGGAGAACCCCCTCGCATCTTTTATTTATTATAAGGACGATAACTCGAGAGGAAGGGATATTTTGAAACAGAAGGGGGATGCAGACAGCAGTCTCAAGCGGGGCTTAAGCTCCATTGTAGACAGCATCAAGCGCATTCGTATCGCGGCAGGTGGTACCACCGGCCGTGACTTCGAAAGATATGATGACTTTGAACGTATCGATGTCGACGGTTCGAAGATCTACGTGACTTCCGATCCGGAGGAAACGTATGTTTGCAACACCAAATTCGAGCCTCACATTCCCAGCCCAACTAGGAGAGAGACTCTTGTCGACATGAACGGCAACAAATTCGAGCCCTCCCCGGTTGTCGGGGAGCTGTACAATCCGGACAGCGCGACTTCCGTCATCGAGAAGGTCGACCCGTTCATGGACGGATTCCTCGATACCAAGGACAGCTTCGCCGATGTGAAGGGTATTTGCACCGATCCGGTCGAGCCGTACAGGGCTGGAGGCGCAGCCGATGAGGATGTCGATGTAAGCGACCTCTTCACAGGGCCTTTCGGCTTCGGCATCGAACCAGCGAAGAAGAAGGAAGAGCCCAAGGTCAAGAAAGACGAGCCTAAGGTCACCGAGACCCCAGTCGTGGTGCCCGAGCTTCCTGGCAAGGTCGATGCACCCGTGGACGTACCCGAGGTCCCCGAGGCCCCTGAGACCCCCGCCGTCGATGCACCCGTGGACGTACCCGAGACCCCAGTCGTGGTGCCCGAGCTTCCTGGCAAGGTCGAGGCCCCCGTCGACAAGCCCGTCACATCTGTTGGTGCGCTCGGGGTTAAGAGCGCGCCCGAGGCCATCAAGGCCGATGACGATGACTATGACGATGAGGTAATCACCTTCGAAAACGGCAACAAGCCTGGGATTTCGACGGCCGACGGTCCTGATAAAATCGTAGATCCCGAAATCGGTATCACCAAGAAGGCCCTGGAAGACCAGGACGCCGCCCTCACAAAGGCAGTTGAAGATATCGTCGCCAACGTCGGAGATGATTCCGGAGAGAAGATTGTGGCTGTCGACGGCGTCACAGCACGTCCAGAGGACATGGTGGAGCACAAGATCGAAGGCGCGGTTGTCATCGACTCTTCCACCCAGAAGATCGTGTTCGATACCGTCAAGCCCGAGGTAGTCAAGGGTTCCGTCGCGGTTTCCGAGACAGCAGTGGTTCCCGTCGTGCTCCCTGAGGTCAAGAAGAGCGAGCTCGTTCCCGATGCCATGCCCTCCAAGACCGAGACTTCGGACATTCCCAACAGGGTAATGAAGACGAAGAAGGCTAAGACTTCTGATGGCAAGTCCAAGAAGTATTACATGAACGACTGCTACAAATCTCTCAGCGAGCCTACGACCCACAGGCCCCTGAGGTTCACGGGCGGAAATCTCGTGGACACCGAGGTGCCTGCACGTCCTCCCAGGAGAGAATCCAGGAAGAAGGCCGTCTCCGAGTACACCCTGACAAAGGATGTCGAGGAGAAGAAGGAGGAGAGGCAGACTCTCAACAGCATAATGGCCCGCTCCGTAGAGGAGCCTAAGCTCGTCGTTCCCAAGGCTCGCAGGCTCGTTCTGCAGCCCATAAAGATCGAAGACGAGGTGGAGGACGTCATGCGCCTTTCCGTTCCCAACTTCGATGCAGAGGACTTCGGCGAGGAGGACTTCGCCAGCTGTCCCGAAGACGGTATCGAAGAGATCCTCTTCGAGAGCGAATCCAAGAACGACTGCCAGGTCGTGTTCTCCTTCGGTGGAGACGGCTATGGCGATGAAGGCATAACGTTCTATTTCGGACATTGAAACCGAAGGGGTTCCGCTTCGGCGGCGCCCCTCTTTTCTTATCTATTATAATGTATTACAGGCGTGCCGGAATGCACGCTCGAGCATGTTTTCAATGCTTTGTCTGCAGAATTTCGTGAATTACGGTCGTTCCATATGTTGCTCTTTACGATAAGGTATTTTATCTAGGTACGATACCCGATTGCATGGAGTTCATGTTGCAGCTGCTGTTCACGATGGCGGTGCTGTTTGTTTTCGCACGCATCGGTTCCATCATCGTCAGCAGATTCGGATTTCCTGGATTGATTGGCGAGATCGTCATAGGTCTCGTGATTGCCAACCTGTCCTTCGGCGACTGGTCTCTGCTTTCAATGTTAGACATAACGGTCCCGGAACCAGGTGTAGAATCCGAAGGCAGCGCCACCTATACAGTGATCGAAGTCTTCGCCGAGCTCGGTGTCATATTCCTTCTCTTTTCGGTCGGTCTGGAGACCAAGGTGAAGGACCTTCTGGGTTCCGGTAAAGCCGCGCTTCTGGCCGCAGTCCTTGGAGTTCTGCTTCCGTTCATCGCCGGTCTTGCTATCATACTGGCCTTCGACGGAAATATGAACCACGCCTTGTTCATGGGCGCTGCGATGGTCGCGACCTCTGTAGGTATCACCGCTCGTATCATCAAGGATATGAAGCTTATGGAGACCCGCGAGGCCCGTATCATCATCGCCGCGGCCGTCATAGACGATGTCCTCGGAATGATCGTTCTCGCGATCGTGAACGGTGTTGCCGGATCAGGGGAGATCTCCATCGTCGATATCATCTCCATAACTCTCCAGGCTGTCGTGTTCGTGGTCGCCATCATCCTGGTGTGCAAGTACATTACTCCCAAGCTGTACGACTACTTCCAGAAGAGGCACGACAACGCCGTCAATGCAGGAAAAGTCCCTCGTTCCGCGAACAAGCTGGTCCTCTCGATCATCGTCTGTCTTTCCATGGCGGCCTTCGCGGAGTTCATCGGGCTCGCTGGAATCATCGGTGCTTTCCTCGCAGGAATGCTCTTCGCCGAGCACGCATGGGAGTGGGACCTGGAGCACAAGATCGAATCGATCACCACGTTCTTCATCTCCTTCTTCTTCATCAACGTCGGCCTCCAGGTCGACATATCCACGCTCACCGACACCACCGTGATCATCCTCGCAGTCGTGATCATCGTTGTCGCTCTCATCACCAAGTTCATCGGATGCGGATTCGGTGCCAAGTTTGGGGACAAGGGCCTTGACAAGCAGGGAATGCACATCATCGGTGTCGGTATGATGCCCAGGGGGGAGGTCGGTATCATCGTGGCCTCTATCGGACTCTCCAGCGGAGCAATGTCCTCGGAGCTCTACGCTGTCGTCGTCCTGATGTCGGTCGCTACGACCATCATCGCGCCTCCGATACTTTCCAAGATGTTCAGGAAGAAGTATCACGAGGAGTACGTGATTCTGGGCGAAGACAGGATGTAAGCTTGAAACCCGGAGGGAAATCCCTCCGTTCTTTCTTTTTACAATTATTCTGATTATCTCAGCGCTCCGATAAAGGCCGAAGGCTGGAAAAAAATAGAAGGGAACGGGCGATGCCCGTGGTTGATAGTTTTTTCAGAGAGGAGCCAGCGTATTGGCGAGGAGCACAATGACGATGACTGCGATCGCGATACCGATGACTGTCCTGGGGCTGACCTTGAGTCCCTTGTCATCCTCTGTGTCGAAGTACCTCATGAGGCCTGCGGAGGACTGGAAGCCCGTGTCGTTTTTCTTTGCCATAATACCGCATTCTGCGATGCTTATATAATGCTTTGTCGAAGTGGAACCCGTGCCGCTGGAGATTTCCAGACATGCTGAAGACATTTCTGGATATTCATGCTACCGAAAGTGTCTTTTATAATATGCAGATAGCCCAGATGATTAGAATGCACTGGGCAGACGTAGTGGCACAGGAAATCGTCGATAGTTGCGATCATCCGCTGATCGCGACCGGCATAAGCCCCACCGGAATCATTCACGTGGGGAGTCTGAGAGAAGCCATCACCGGGGAATCGGTTCGTAGCGCTGTTGCAGCCAAAGGCAAAGAGGTCAGGCTCATCTATCTCATCGATTCCTTCGATCCCCTCAGGAAAAGGTACGATTTCCTTCCCAAAGAGTTCGAGAAATACGTCGGAATGCCCATCTCGAGAATCCCTTGCCCTTGCGGGAAGCACAGGAACTACGCCCATCACTTCGTGCAGCCCTTCCTCGACGCCGTAGGCTCTCTGGAGGTCAACTGCGAGGTCATCTGGACTCATGACCTGTACGCCAAGGGAATGTTCACCGAGTGCATCGACAAGGCCTTCACCAAGAGGGATCAGGTGATCCAGATTCTCCACGAGGTCACCGGCAAGGACGCCAACCCCGACTACGCTCCGTACAACCCCGTCTGCGAGCACTGCGGCAGGTTCGCGAAGCCCATCTTCGAGACCTACAGCTTCCCCACCGTGGAGTACGAGTGCCAGTGCGGATGGCATGGGCTGTGCGACATCAGGACCGGAGAGGGAAAGCTCACCTGGAGGCTGGAGTGGCCTGCCAAGTGGATGATATTCGGAACCTCCGCTGAGCCCTTCGGAAAGGACCACGCCGCTGCAGGAGGCTCGTACGACTCCGGAAAGAGGATCGTCTCCGAGATCTACGGCGGAAAGGCCCCCATACCCATCCCCTACGAGTTCGTGCAGCTCAAGGGAGTGGGACAGATGCACAAGTCGCTGGGATGTTCCGTCACCGGTCTGGACGCCATCAACATGACCCCTCCCGAGGTCCTGAACTACCTGTTCCTCAGGGTCCAGCCCTCCAGGAGCATCGACTACGATTCCGGAATGGGAATACTCGACCTCGCCGACGAGTACGACAGGATGGAGCAGAAGTACTTCGCCAAGAGCTTCACCGAGTCCGAGGAGAACCTGATCGACGCGTATGTCATCGCTCAGCACAACCACGTCCCCGAAAAGCTCCCCCTGCAGGTCCCCTACAGGCACCTCGTCAGCATCGTCCAGATGGCTAACAACTACAAGGAGGTCCTCGAGATCCTGGCAAGGAACATCGACTTCTCCGGAGCCACCGACGATGAGCTCAAGAGGCTGTGGCGCAGGTGCGAGTGCGTGAGGTACTGGCTAAACGGATTCGCTCCAGACAACGTCAAGTTCTCCGTCATGAACACCCTTCCCGACACCCTCGACCTGTCCATGAACGAGAAGGTCTTCTTCCAGGCTTTGGTCAGGAGGATGAACGACTGCAACTGGACCGCGGACGAGATCAACGGCATCGTCGCGGACATCGCCAAGGAGAGCCCCCTGGGTACTAAAGGCGCGTACAAGTCGCTCTACAAGATTTTCATCGGGAAGAGCGTCGGACCCAGGCTGGGATTCTTCCTTTCCAGCATGGATCAGAAGTTCGTCATCAACAGGCTGGTCCAGGCCAGCGTCTGAAACCGTTCCAGGGGGTCCATCCCCCCTTTTTAAATCATAGATATGCGATGGCCATCCATGCGCAATTTCGTGCCTCTGATCTTGGCCATAGCGGGCATCGTCGTCATGGTGGCGGCCGCATGCGACTACGTGGCCAACGTCAACGACTTCGACACGTACATCTTCATCGCCGGTCTGGCTCTGCTCGTCATAGGGTACGTTCTGACGATGAAGGCGGCCAGAGAGGCTGTTCCCGCGGAGGAGATCCCCGCACGCAGGAAGAGGAAGGGTGAGTGACCTTGTCTGCGCTCAATCCTCACATACTGTCCTTGTTCTTCGAATCGGCCAACATGCACAGGTGGAACGACCACATCCGTCCGTTGGACCTCACCGAGCTGGACAAGCAGGCCCACAAGGCCGCCATAGCGTGGCTTCTGGGCAAGTCCGAGGAGAGCGCAGGCAACGAGGTCGACTGGAGGACGATCATCGAGCACACGATGTTCTCGTTCATCCAGAGGTCCGTCCTCACGGATCTCAAGCCTCAGGTGTTCTATAAGATCACGTCGGAGAAGGCTCAGCAGGTCAACGCGTTCGTTCTGTCCGAGGTCGGGCGCCTGGTCCCGGATTTCGATCCTGCCCTGATGGAGCGCTTCAAGATGTTCTTGGAATTGGATGCGGACTCCCTGGAGGACGACATCGTCCGCGCGGCGCATTATCTCGCCACACGCTGGGAGTTCGAGCTCATCTACGAGTCCAACCGCTCTCTGTACGGGATAGACCGCACCCGCAGGGAGATCGCCGAACAGATAGGGCAGTACATCCACCTCAAGGGCGTCAGCGAGATCATGGCGGCCGGAGCATCCTTCGACTTCATCGACCTCGTAGGGCAGCTCCGTTTCCAGCAGCGCTGGGCGAGGACCCCCCGCATCCCCAGGACCACCGTTCTGGGACATTCCCTGATGGTCGCCGATGCCACGTATCTCGCCGATATAGACGACAACGAGGACGACAGGACCGTCTACAACGATTTCTACACCGCGCTCTTCCACGACCTTCCCGAGGTCCTCACGAAGGACGTCATCACCCCCATCAAGGTCAACATCGACGGCCTGGAGGACATCCTCGCGGATTACGAGCACGACCAGATGGAATCCACCATCATGCCCCTGCTGAAGCCCGAATGGAGGGACGAGTTCCGCTTCATGGCGTACGAGCCCTTCACCGACGAGGACGGCGAGTTCGGCAAGCGCAAGGGCTACCAGATAAAGACCTGCGACATGCTCGCCGCATACATGGAAGCCCTGATATCCCGCCGCTACGGCGTCACCTCCCACTCTTTGACAGAGGGAGAGAGGGCCGTAAGGGCGAAGCTGATAGAAAGAAAGGGTTTCGATGTAAGGGGTTTGGTGGAAGGCCTGGACGGCCTAGAGATCTGAATCAGCGTCTGCCGATGATCTCCTGTCCCCTCATGTAGGGCCTCAGGACATCGGGCACGGTGACGGTTCCATCCTTGTTCTGATAGTTCTCGAGGATGGCGACCATCGTCCTGGGGAGCGCCAGTCCGGAACCGTTGAGGGTGTGGACGAACTCGCTCTTCAGGTGGGGCTCGGGCCTGTACTTTATCCTTGCTCTCCTCGCCTGGAAGTCGGTGAAGTTGGAGCAGGACGAAGCCTCGAGCCAGGCGTCCTTTCCGGGGGCGTAGAGCTCGAGATCGTAGCACTTGGAGCAGGAGAAGCTCATGTCTCCGGTGCACAGCAGGAGGACCCTGTAGGGAAGTCCGAGGCCGTTGATGATGTCCTCGGCGTTCTTCCTGAGCTCCTCGAGCCTGGCGTAGGAGTTCTCGGGAAGGACGAAGTTGACCATCTCGACCTTGTTGAACTCGTGGACCCTGATGATGCCCTTGGTGTCCGCGTGCTTTCCGACCTCACGCCTGAAGGAAGGCAGGTAGGCGGTGTAATAGATGGGGAGCTGCGACTTCTCGAGGATCTCGTCCTGGAGAAG